>Ga0156728_108_pt1 | contig 212732 bp, 201 predicted proteins | sample RifOxyD1_FD_112057 | JGI IMG/M metagenome (GOLD analysis project Ga0156728, IMG submission 112057) | Candidatus Pacebacteria bacterium RIFOXYD1_FULL_39_27
CAGTGCTTCGGGACTGTCTATCTATGATGATGGAACTAATCTAGCCATCTTTGTTGCAGATTCTGGAAGTGTCGGAATTGGCACTGCTTCTCCCGAAGAGCTTCTCACTGTAGGGGGTAATCTGCAATTGGGTACTACTGACGCTACTCGTTACATCTACTTTGATAACGGTACTGCTAATAATTCTGGCTTTAGGTATAACTCTACTAGTGACGTGATGGAGTACTCTGATGATGGAGTGACTTGGGTTTCTTTTACCAGTCTTGGGAGCACTAGCTTTTTCACCAACACAAATTCCGCAGTAACCTCAGGTTCCTATTTGGAAGTCTCTCACAATCAAAATACCGTCAACCTCCTTACCACTGCCTGGATCCACAATGGCACCAACTGGGTAGAGATCGATGACATGGGAAGAATTTCTCATAATATTTATGATCCCAATCTCGTTGCTTGGTATAAAACTGAGGAGGCTAGCGGTGATCTGGACAACGCCGAAGGTACTTCTTCCAGAGATTTGATTGATAAAGGCGCACCCACTTACGCCCAAGCTGGAAAAATCAATGACGCCATTTCTCTAGATGGCACTGATGATTTCTTCTGTACTGGTTCTGGAACTACTTGCGCTGACAACGACGATTTTGATTTTGGGACTGCCTCTTTTACTATTGGCGGTTGGTTTAAACACGACACCATCGTCACCGATCCAGATTATATGATGGTCAAATATTCTTCTGATGTTTCAGGTGGTTATAAACTCTACATGAACCCTGCCGGAAACTTTGTTTTTGGCATTGATGATGATGCAACATCTTTTCCTGCTGACTCTGCCACCAGCGCTTCTGACGCTTATGATGATAATGGGTGGCACCATGTAGTAGCAGTTAAAAAAGGAACTGAGTACATTCAATTATTTGTTGATGGAAAAGAAGTAGCCGGAGATTATTCTCTTACTGCTACTGGAGCACTTGCCAATGCAGAACCATTTTATCTGGGCGTAGATGCAGATGCTTCCAGTAACCCCTGGGCTGGGCTGTTTGATGAGCCCTTTGTTTATTCTCGCGCCCTCTCTCCTGGTGAAGTAGAAGAACTTTATCAGGCAAACACTTCTTTCAAAATAGAAATCGTGGACAGTAACATTGCCCGGCTTTACAACAATTCTGGTGATACAGCCAATCTTAAATTAAATGTCGTCACTGACGTAAATACCGAAGGACCATTAAATTACTGGAACCTGAGTGGTAGCGATATAAATTATGTTGCCGGCAACGTGGGCATTGGTACTGCCAGCCCTAATGATCTGCTGGAATTACTCTCCACTACAGATGTTCAATTAAGATTGGCTTATGATACTTCTAATTACCATACTTTACAGGTAGCTAGTGATGGTGGTTTAAGTTGGCTTGCTCTTGGAACAGATGCTGATTTAAATTTTAACTTTTCCGGAGCTACTGATGGAGACTTTTCAATAAATACTGATGATTTCTTTGTAGATACTAGTACTGGCTATGTGGGCATTGGCAACACTTCTCCAGGAACCCAGCTCGACGTGAGTGGTGCCATCCGCTCCAACGATCAGCTTATTTCTACGGTGGCCATCGGCACCTCACCTCTGGCCGTAACTTCCACCACTAAAGTAACCAATCTTAACGCTGATCGCCTTGATGATCTGAGTAGCGCTGACTTCCTCCGCTCCAACGATACCGACAACTACACCAGCGGTACACTCACCTTTAACGCTGGTACCAGTGTCGACATTAATAGCACCACTCTTACTATTGCTGATACCGATATTGCTCTCGATGGTGCTAGCACTAACTTGGACGCCACTGGAGACTTTTCAATAAATACTGATGATTTCTTTGTTGACAAAACAACCGGATATGTGGGCATCAACACAACAACTAACGCATTATATCTTTTAGACGTTAATGGAGTCGCTCGAATCGGCAACACTGTTCACGAATCCAACAGAATTGAGATAAATGATACCGGCTCTGGCAACCGCTATGCTTACATAGATTTCCATTCAGATGATACTAACACCGACTATGGGTTCCGTATTATCAGAAATAATAGTGTAAATGCTACTACAAGCCTACTTAATGCCGGCACAGGCAATATACTTGTAAGAGCCGACACCACCGGAGGTGTTTCATTAACCTCTGGTGCTACTTCCTGGGTTTCTGCTTCAGATATCCGCCTCAAAGAAAATATTCAACCTCTTGATAACGTTTTAGAAAAAATCAGACAAATTCAACCTATTAAATACAACTTTATCGATAATGAGAATAATCTCACCGAAATTGGCGTCATTGCCCAAGAAATCCAACCTCACTTCCCCGAGGTTGTCTTTACTGATGATAACGGCTATCTAAGCGTGGCTTATGACCGTTTGGGGGCTATCTCGTTTAGAGCTATTCAAGAACAACAACTTCAAATCGAAGATCTTCAGCAAATCTACTTAGATGATACTGGGAGCGTTGTCTTGACTAAAGATGGCGACACTTACACTGCCTATGACACTGCCACTAGTAAATCTTTGACTGGGGTGGCCGGCTTCTTGGATGCGGTGATTGCTAACTTGCGTGTGGGGTCACTGAAAACTCAGGAATTAATTGCTGATAGTATCACCATTGCTGGACAATCTTTGCGAGATTATATTCAAAACATCGTCGATCAAACTATTGCTAGTTTGCCAGAAAATTCTTTGGGTGGTAATAGCGAATTACTCTCTCCTCTTCCAGGTGATGACTTGACTATCAAACTAGATGAAACAATTGAGGGAGACGCCAGTACTTTGCAAATTACCAATCAAGAGGATGAGACTGTCTTGACTATTGACAATCAGGGCAATCTTTCCACCCTGGGTAAAATCTCGGCAGAAAGTATTGAAGCAACTGGTAGTTCTAGGCTAAATGATTTGTTGATAGCTGGTGAAGCTACTGTTTCCGGCACCCTGACTGCTAATGAAATTAATGCTGAACAATTCAATGCCACTTCTTCTCGCTTGGCTTATCTGGAGGGACAAATTGCTCAATTTGAAGAAGTCAAGGCTCGTACTCTTCAAGTTACAGAGGCTACTGTATCTGGCACTCTCTATGCTGAAAGTATCAATAATTTTGATCAATTGGTGGCCAGTGCTTTTGAAGAACCATCACTACTCAACACTATTTTGGGAAATATTGACGAAACAGAACCTTTTAATGGTTTTGATCTGGATACCGCCAGTGCCGAAGCTCTCAATCTCACTTTGGCAGATTTGAATCTGGATGTTAAAGACATAGCCATCAATGCCTCAGCGCTATTTATCAATGATTACTTCAAAGTGAATGGTTCAGGCTACATTGCTGGTTCTTTGGGTATCGGTCAAAACTTGGTAGTCGGTGATGGCATTCAGATAGGCAATGGCGCCATTGCCTATCGACCCAGCGTAATTGATGAAAATACTGTTTTTTACATTCAGCCAGAAAGAACGGGCACCCTGTCACTGTTTGGTAACCTCATGACTCTCACGGCAGACGGCAGAGTTACCATCAATGGTGATTTAAGAGTAGCCGGTGACGTAGATATTGCCGGAGAAACTAAGGTGGGAACTTCTTTACTGACCAATTTACTCAAGCCATTGGATCCAGATCAACCTTTCCAAATTCAACTGGCCAACGATGCTACTGAGTCTGGCCAGGTCAATAATTCTAGATTTGAAATAGTCGATGAGCTGGGAACACCGGTAGCTACTATCTCTGCCACTGGTCAGGCCAACTTCTCTGATGGAGTGGGTGTGGATACCGGCAACATTGAAACTACCAGTCCAGGAGTTTTCGTCACTACCAAAACCGCCGGCAAAGCTTACCTTCCAGCTGGATTAACTCAAGTAGTTATTCGCTCAGAAAAGATTACTGATAAAACACTAATCTATGTTACTCCACTGGGAAGTACCAATAATCAAACACTTTACATCAAACAACAAACCGCAGAGGATCCCCTCACTCTTACTAAAGAAGGCAATTTTGTAATCAGTCTGGACTTTCCATTGACACAAACCGTAGAGTTTAACTGGTGGATGGTGCAGTAAAGTTGCCAAAAATAATAACGTAATACTATCAGCTTTGACTTGCCAAAAGGATTGCTGATGCTTTAGGAAAAATATCAAAAAAATCGAGATTTAAAAAACTAAAAAATAACTAATTTACTAATCACAAATATAATATGCTCCACTAATCGGTGCACTGACGCTACAGCGACTGACGCTTTCTGCAATATCTCCATCAGAAGTATTTTCCAAAATTACATACAAAATATAACCATCACCGTCATCAACTCTAGTGTAGTTAAAATTCTCCGGTAATTCTTTCATGTAAGTTACTCCATTAACTCCACTGGTGGCAAAATTGGTGCTACACGCTGAAGTTTCTGGAGAGTCAGCTGGACCACAACCCGCAAGTGCCCCAGTGCTAGAATTTCGCGGATAATATTGATAGTCGTTATAAAACAAGCGCAGAGCATTTTTCATTTGGGATAGGCTGGCTTTGGCATGAGTATCTCTAGCCCTTTCCCGAATTCCCAATAAGTTGGGCAATAATATCGCCACCAAGATACCAATGATTGAAATCACTACCAAAACCTCTACCAAAGTAAATCCCAAATTAAATACCTTTCGTTGGTTACTTTTTTGGCTCTGATCTGAGCGATAATTTGGTTGATTCATAATCAATGCCTCGTTTAGATAATACTTAAAAAACTTTCTGTTTTTATTCTGTTACTAAAGCATGTCCGCTGGTTGGACCAATGTTGGTGCTGGCGATACCATAATTACAAGCACTTATTACGCAATCGGTTCCAACATAAACCATTACATTATCAGCTTCATCTTTGGTGAGGTCTGAATCATTTTCGTTTTCCAAATAGGCATAAAGCTGAAAATACGAACCATCTGTTGATTCATAGAAATAGGAAAAGTCATTGGGATCTGTGGGCAAAACATTCATGTACAAAGCTCCACCAGCAACGTCTGGATCTACAAAGGGACCTCCCCAAGCTTGGCCAATGATTCCAGTATTACCTGTAGAAATAGGATATTCACCCTTGTCGTTGTAATAAACTTCCAAAGCCTTGGCAATATTTTGCAAATCAGCTTTGCGACGAGAATCACGAGATTTAATTTGAGATGAAGCAAAACTACCCAAACCAATGGTAGTCAAGATCGCTAAAATCACGATCACAATCAATAATTCAATCATGGTAAAACCTGGTAAAAATTGATTTTTTTTCATTTTTTCTCTTTGCTCAAAACTCAAACTTTTTTATAAATCTTTCAATCTTCTTGGTTCAAATTTTTTTACTTAGCAAGATTCGAATTTTTATCTAGTACATTTTAAGTTTTTGCCCAACAAATCTCAAGTTTTTATCTAGTACACCTCAAGCTCAAGGGCACCTCTTCTTCTGTGCAAGAATTTGAACAACCGCTAACTGCAAAACACTCTACATAGGTTCCGTAGGCAGTAGGACAGCCAGCAGTTTGATAGTAATCATCAGAATAACAGCTACAAGTTCCATTAGGAGAAATTACCCATTGGCCGGAACAGACATCTGGAGTTGGAGTCGGGGTGGGAATGGGAGTTGGTGCCAACTCACCTTCTTGAACCCAATTATTGCCCGTCAAGGTTCCTCCCATGGCAATACCCAGATTGTAAGCCGGATCATCCCAGTAACAACCATCAATAGCATTACAACCAGCATTTTCGATGCTCGCATCATTGATGTTTTCCAAAGCCACTAGCACTCGATAGCCATGGCATTGATTTCCTCCCAATGAAAAATAAATATATGGTTCATTGGTTTCAGGATCGCAGGGAATTTCTCTCAAATAAGGAGAGAGCTCACCTCCGCCACAATTTTCCAGAATAGCTAGCTCGGGATAACAATTGTTGTCATTGTAATAATCCTCAAAAGCTACTTGAATTTTGAATAAGTCATCTTTTCGGTGAGTATCTCTGGCTTTGCTCATTTGTCTGGAAAAACCAAACATCACCATCATGGCCAGAACTGCAATAATCGCTACTACTACCAGAATCTCGATTACGGTCATGCCCTGATGATTGATTGGGGAGAATTGGTGCGAAGAGTTTTGTTGGGTAAATTTGAAACTAAATCGACTAAGCTTGCTATGCAACCAATTTGATCTAGAAAGTAAACTTATTTTCGGGTATTGTTTTGCTTTCATTTTGTGATCTTTGAGTTTTTTTTATCTTTCCTCTTTACTATTCTTTCACTTCACTTTAAACTCTTAGTACATGGTTGAATAATGACGAAACACATAGTTATTCAACTATAAATATAAGAATTTATAGTTATTCAACTATAAATATAAACTATTATTAAGTAACTATTAACTGCCAACTATGAAAAATAATTCTGTCCTAGTTATCATTACCAAGTTTGTTCAATTTATTCTATTTGCTTTATTATTTTTAACTCCTCTGTTGGTTATTCCTTATACTCGCAACTTGATTGTTGATGCCAAGTTATTTCTACTGTTTTTTGTTGCTATTATCGTCATGATTAGTTTTGCAACCAAAACTTTAGTAAAAAAACGTTGGGAAATTGCTATTTCTCCGCTCACCAAACCCTTGTTATTTTTTGGCTTGGCAGTTTTGTTTTCTACCCTGTTGACCAATCGCTATCCAGTAGAAGGCTTGTTGGGCATGGGTGGAGCTTATCTGGGATTCGTTTTAATCGGGATTTTTGGTAGTTCCTTGATTAAAGGTGACCATACAAAAACCATCATCAGATTGCTGGGCATTAGTGGCGCTCTGCTGAGTGTGTCTATGTTTTTACAACACTGGGGTTGGGGAGCAAATAAACTATTTAATGCCATTTCTGCTTTTAATTTGCCAAATAATTTACTGTTTAATCTTAGTGGCTCTTCTCTGGTAGCTATGCAGGTAACTGCTTTGGCTTTGGTGGGAATAGTAAGCTTAATAAAATTACAAAAAAAGGCAACCATCATTGAATGGGTATTGGGAACTCTTAACTTGGCTGGTTTTGGACTTGGGCTTTGGTCAATTTTGCCTGGAAAAATAGCTGTCATTACCCTGCTTCCTTTCCGAGCTAGTTGGACTGTCATGTTGAGAAGCTTGGAGAGCTGGCAGACTGCTCTTATCGGTTACGGCCCAACAGCCTATTCCAATGCCTTCACCATGCTCAAGCCTTTGTGGATTAATGGTAAAAATTACTGGCAAGTAAATTTCGGCTCAGCCACTAACACTCCTCTTACCTTAATAGTAACTTTGGGTGTTATTGGTTTGGCAACTTGGTTATTTCTAGCTATCCAAGTAATAAAACAGAGGAAAAATACTGACAAAGAAACCCAGCCTTTACTCTGGATGCTGATAGGTTCTTTCATTATTCAATTATTGATACCAAATAATCTAGTGCTTTTGACTCTACAAGCTGGGTTGTTGGTTTTCTTGATTGCTGCCAATCAAAAACGCTTCTCACTATTGCGTTTTCAATCAATAAAACTGAATACCAATTCAACTGGTAGGTTTGAATTTTTGAAACGTTTATTCAAAAAAGGCGATTGGCTGGTCAAAGTAACAGCCATTTTGTTAATTATCATCGCTTCTGGATTTGCTTATGGCGTGGGACGTGCTTATGTTGCTCAACACCTATTATATAAAGCTGATAAAGCACTCACTGAACAAAACATAGTTCAAAGCTATGACTATCAACGTCGTGCCGTAGCTACTAATCCCTATTTAGATAGTCTGCGCCGCAATTATGCACAAACCAATTTACAAATAGCCATTGCTTTATCAAATAAGGTTGATATCACTGAGCTAGAAGCTCAACAAATAACACAACTAATTGAGCAAGCGGTTGGAGAAGGCCGCGCCGCTACGATACTAGACAAACTTGATGTCGAAAATTGGTTCGTGCTGAGTGGAATTTACAGTAATTTGATCGGCGCGGCCGATGAGGCTGACACTTGGGCGATCAATACTTTAGTAACCGCAAGGCAAATCAATCCCACCAATCCCTTCATCTTCTTGGAGTTGGGCCGATTGACCTTGATCAATGATAAGCCACAGGAAGCTGTGCTATATTTCTCTCAAGCTGTGGAGCTTAAACCAGACTTACCAGTTGCTCATTATCAGCTAGGTGTAGCTTTCCAAGCTCTTGATCAATTAGAAAATACCAGAATTGCTTGGCAGCAAGCTCTGCAATTATTACCAGAAACTACAGAAGATTATTTAACACTGAGCCAGCAACTGGAGGCTTTGGAAGAAATCATGCTGGAAAGAGCAGCAAATTCTGCAGAAACAATCAAAGTTGATGAAACTACTTCTACCCCCAATATCACTCAACAAAATGTTTCACAACAAGAAAGTGATCTGGTAAAACCTGGCGATGATGCTTTATTGGAGCTGGAAACTGAACCAAAAAACTAGCACATCAATAATCTTCTGCTAGCTAAATAAAGATATTCTATAGAGATTTGTTGCGTACTTGGTTTTGGCTTTTGAGTTTGAACTTTTGGTCCCCGCTCTTGATTTTTAGCCGTAACTTATTTCAAGCCAACTTTTTCTCAAATCAATTTTCCCAATCGATTTTTCTCAAATCAATTTTTTTCCAAGCCAGTTTTTTTCCAAGCCAAACTCGCCACTTGTTTGGTTAATTCTGCCAAGCCCTCTCCGGTAAAACCGCTGAAGGGTAAAATAGTTTGCTGGGCTTTTTGAAAGCGCGAAGTGATTGCTTTAATCAATTCTGCAGGATAGATATCAATCTTATTCAACGCAATCAATGAAGGTTTTTGCAACATTTCTGTTTGGTACGCTGTTAATTCACTGCATAAATGTTGGTATTGTTGCCAAACCAAATCGGCTTTGGTTTTGGAAGTGACATTGACATCAGACACAATATTTTCCTCCAAAAACAAAATAAATAACAACACTCTAGTATTTTCAATATGTCGCAAAAAGTCATAACCCAAGCCTTTGCCACTATGCGCTCCTTCGATCAAGCCAGGAATATCTGCCACAACCAAATCTTTACCCTCTGGCAAGGTCAATACGCCTAGATTGGGCTCGATTGTGGTAAAGGGATAATCGGCTGTTTTGGGATTGGCACGAGTGATTTTGCTCAATAGAGTAGATTTGCCTGCATTGGGATATCCCACCAAACCAATATCTGCCAAAAGCTTTAATTCCAAAACAACTTTTTTATGCTCCCCAGTGGAGCCATATTCCACTTCCAGAGGGGTGGTATTTATTGAGCTTTTGAAAGAAACATTGCCTCGTCCCCCAAAACCACCTTGGCAAAGCACTACTTTTTGCCCTTCTTCCAAGATTTCCACTAATTTAATTTTCTCTGGTAAAAACTTCAGTTCTCCAACATCTGGTGAGGAAGGTTGCTCTGTTTCTTTTTGAGCAACATATTTTGTCATCTCTATTTCTGCTTTTGCCAGAGTATGCTCCAAACTGTATTTGTTGCGACGCCTAATACTCACTTCATTTTCTGCCATCAGCCACACTACCGTGCCCAGTGGTACTTCCCAAATCACATCATCACCTTTGGCACCGGTTTTTTTACGAGCGCCACCCACACCGCCTGCTGGAGCAGTAATTTCCTTGACACCAGAAAAGTGTTGAAGAGTATTGCGATGCTTGCTACCCATCAAGATAACACTACCGCCATCACCACCCTGACCACCATCAGGACCCCCTTTGGGCACATATTTTTCTCTTCGAAAAGATATTCTGCCATTGCCACCACTGCCGGCCTTGATCGTTAATGAAACTAAATCAATCATGAAGTTATTATCTCATGGAAAAATCATAAAATTAAAAACGTAAAATTTGAGGTTATTTTGGCAGATTGAAAATCAATTACCTCAAGAAAGTAAGCGGATTCAAAAGTGCTCCACCCTGGCGAATCTCAAAATGTAGGTGCACTCCAGTAGAGCGACCAGTAGAGCCCATCTGTCCTAGCACATCACCGCGATTGACTCTTTGGCCCACCCTCACCTGAACTACGCTCATGTGAGCATACAGTGTTACAAAACCATTGCCATGATCAATTACTACTCGATTGCCATAACCAGAATTGTCCACCCAGCCAGCAGTGACTACTACTCCTGAATCTGCAGCCAAAATTGAGCCACCACCTCTATTCGAAATATCAATTGCCTTATGATAAAACTGGTATCCCTGACTAATTTGTCCAGCAGTTGGCCAAATAAAGGCACCAGAAGCGGACACACTCCCTGCATCAGGAGTCAAGATTCCTACAGCAGTTCTACCCACAGAACCCGTAGCTGTCGGTTTCACTCCCTGAGGTACCATCAAATACTGACCAATTACCAACTCAAAAGTTTCATCATTTAAAAATTCATTAAATGGATAGTCAACAATCACCTGAGTTTGAGCTTCATCAAGACCATAGCGCTTACCAATAGAATAAATAGTTTCTCCTCTGGCAACTTTGTGTCTTACTCCATCTACTGGCAAAATTTTGAGCTCTTGACCTGGTTTAATTTTGGAAGTTTCAGTCAAATTATTTTCCCAAAGAACAGTATCTACTTGTAAACCATAACGAGCTGCAATGCTGGAAAGAGTTTCTTCTTCTTCCACTACATGAATAATAATTTCTCCACCACGATATTGCTGAACTTCCTCTGCTTGAAGAGTGTAAAAATCTGGAGCATAGGCAGTAGCCGTATTCAAAATGGGACCAATTGCTCCTCGCTCTTCTTCGTTATTTTCTTGCAAAATCAGTGGACCAGCTGTAATTAACAAAAAAACTAAACCAATAGTGCCAAAATGTAAAAATGGCCGAGCGTAACGACCGCGTTTTCTATATAACAAATCAACTAAAAAATCTTTCCCCATTTCCAGTCGAGCAAACCAATTATAACCACGCAGTCGAAAATACATGCGTAAAAAAACACCGTACTCGTGCCAGTCTTCCAAAAATTGAGATTTAGTAAAAAAAGAAAAAAAACTTTTTTTCATAATTGGACAGTGAGAAACCATTGTACCAGGAGTGGTAAAATTTATGAAACTACTCGGCTAATTTGTAAAACTACCCAACCAACTTGTGAAGCTTCCCAATCAATTCATGAAATTACTCAATCAACTTGGCCAACTTAGCCGAATGTTTAGTCGAGACGTCAACTTTGAGAGCCCAACTTTCTGACTTTTACCCCGTCTTGAGACTAGCTAAAAAGTCTTTATTGGAATTGGTGCGCTTCAATTTATCGATCAGCGTCTGAGTTCGCTCATCTTTGCCAAGCATATCCAACATTCTGTGTAGAGTCATAATTGATTGATAGGTAACCGAATCAATCATTAGATCATCTCTTCTAGTACCAGAGCGTTGTACGTCAATGGCTGGATAAACACGTCGCTCGGCCAAAGAACGTTCTAGATGCACTTCTTGATTACCTGTTCCTTTAAATTCCTCATAAACCAAGTCATCCATTCTAGAACCGGTATCAACTAAAGCCGTACCCACAATCGTTAATGAGCCTGGAATTTCAAAATTTCTAGCTGCTCCAAAAAATTTCTTGGGCGGGAAAAGAGCTGCCGGATCAAAACCACCAGACAGAGTTCTACCAGATGTAGGCATGGCTAGATTGTAAGCTCGAGCCAATCTAGTAATGGAATCCAGCAAAATCAAGACGTCCCGACCACTTTCCACCAATCTTTTTGCTCGTTCCAAAGCTAACTCGGCCACTCTCACTTGATCTTGAGCTGATTCGTCAAAGTTGCTAGCTGCCACTTCACCCTTACCTTTGGTAATATCTTCTATATGACGCTTGATATCAGTCACTTCCTCTGGACGCTCTCCCACTAAGACAGCCATGACATGAATGTCTGGATTGTTCTGAGCTGCTCCAGTAGCAATGTTTTTGAGAATCGTGGTTTTACCAGCCTTGGGCGGAGAAACCAATAAACTGCGCTGACCTTTGCCGATTGGCGCTATCATATCGATAATACGCAAAGCCAATGGTTCTTTGCCTATTTCCAACTTAATCTGCTCATCAGGATAAACAGGAGTGAGGTTACCAAATTTTTGTCGGTCTAATTTCATAAATTCACTTACTGGCTGGTCATTAACTAGCTCTACTTGTAATAAGCCCCAATAGCGCTCATTTTCTTTGGGACGACGAGCTGGACCCTCCACCACATCACCGGGACGTAAACGAAAACGGCGAATTTGAGAGTTGGAAATATAGGCATCGCGATCATCTTCAGAAAAAGAAACTCGCAAAATTCCATGTCCATCTCTGGAATTATCCAAAACACCTCTAATCATTTCTGTATCAGAATTCATTTTTCTAACTGGAGAAGCATGACGGGAATCAAAAGAATTTCTAATTGACGAACCTGGTTCAACACTCGCTGAAGAATCAGCTGTCTCGGGAACTTCGCTTTCGGTAGAAACAGTTTTTCCAACAGAAGCAGCCTCCTTGCTTGGAGTGGTTTTTTTGACTGAGTCGGTTTCTTCTTTAGTTGAAACATTTTCAACGACTTGGTCGGCATAAATTTTGCTTTTTGGCATAAAATACAAGCCCTTTCTCGGCTTAATTGATTATTTAATTACGATTGATTGTTTAATCACTAACTTGATTGATTCTCTCTTTATTCATCCCTGATTGTGGGGTTGTAGGTTCTTAACTTGTTATCCTTAATCTTTGTCATTAATCATTTAACTACTAACTTTGTTGGAGTTGGGAAATATGCAAAAGAAAACTACATTGAGAAAACTAAGCAATATTATACAAGTCACTGCAAATTTGTCAAAGAAAGTCTGTTTACAGTTTATTCAATAAGGAATTTTCTTCAGTAGGTATTAGCCTAGCATAACGGAAAATTCGAATAGGAGAATCTAGATGTTTGCAAGTGTAAACAATTAAATCCGCCTGGTAATCTGTAATCTCGGTTCCTTCTTCGCCAAAATATATTTCATAAACATATTTACGTTTATCAGCAATGATTTCTACGGTATCCCCTGGTTCTAAATCTGGTAAAAGATAAAAAGAGTGATAACGCCAATAATCATTTTTCCACCACCATTTAAAACCAAAACGGTGCCCGGCAACAATTATGGGTAATTCTTGATCGCCTGGTTGACCAAAATCAGGCACCAACCATACTCCGGTTTCCAAGGCCTCATTGTAATCTTTGGTTGCTTGTAATAAAGAACGCACGCCGATGCGAGGAATAATTAGCCAATCCCCCTCTGGTAAATTTTTATTATAAGGTGGGCGAAAATTGGTTTTTGTAGGAGTGGCTTTCCGAGCATCAATCTCCTGTTGATTGATGGTTAAATCAAAATTGCCCTGCAATTCTCCCTCTTGTTTTTGAGCTTCTTGAGGCTGGCTAGCTGCCAATAATGAACTGGGTTGATTATCAGACGATTCTGCTGATTGGGCTGAGTTGGTTTGTTGAGGCGGGAAAATAGCAAAATACCATTTTGGTCCAAACCAAACCAAACTGATTGCTAAACTGGCAATCATTATTAGATTGAGCGCTGTTTTGAGAGCTTTAGTCCAAAGTTTTTTTAGCTTTTTTACTAGTTTTTTATACCAAACGTACCATTTTCTCCCAAGTAAGCTTCTTAAATGATGTTTCTGGGACTTTTTCTGAGAACGCTTGCCCAGTTCTCCCAGCCAAAGCTGTCGAACATTTGGAAAACGAATCAGAACTGGTCGGAATGCTAGTGATGCTGAATATTCTTTCATATTATAAGATGAGGGGTATTCTAGCTTATAAAAGCCAAAAACTCAATATTATGGGATTATCGATCTGGATTAATTTGCAATTAGTTAACTAAATAAGTTTAAATAATTGAATGGTTGAATAATTAAATTAAGTTAAAAAAAATTTGAAAACCTCAAAAAAAGCCTGAAAAATTTAAAAGCCTGAAAAATTTAAAAAACTGAAAACTTTAAAAAAGCCAAAAACCAGAAAAACCGCGCAAGTCTGAAAAACCTTGAGCACTGGGTAGAAGTTCGGCAGCCTGCCCAACCGACCGAACTTCAACTCAACGCTCGATTGTTAACCTTTTACTATGTTTTAACTATGTTTCTAAATCTCAATAATTGAACTCATTTATTATACAACCTTTACCTATTTTTATCTATTATTAATCATTAATAACCATTAATATGCTGTTTACCTCACCCGACAAAAATGCTATCTTAAGTTTATCTTATTGGGCCTAGCCCAAAAAAGAACGGCAATATTATTTGTGGTTTATCCAGCGGTAATATTGCACTTTATCCACCTTGTTTGTAGTCTGCCTGCCATGTTTCAGACACTGCAAACAGGTGGATTTTTAATAGTTACTCAACTATAACTCTTTTTTTACAACTTTGTCAACCTATAGTTTTTTTAAATGTTAAAACTCAATGTCTTATAAAACTAATTTCTAGGTAAATCCAGGCTTTAAATAAAAGTTTTCAACACCAATCACTCAAAAACCCTTTTGTTTGGAAAACTTGGGAAAACTCTTTTCATTCTCCCAAACACTCTTCTTCTTTACTCTCCTAGGTGCTCTTGAGTTATACTAAATAAACACTATGACAACTCATACTTTGCTTGAGCTTCGAATCGGTCGAGATGCAGAACACACTCCAGAAACAGCGACTCAGCTTTTTTCTACTCTACCTCATTTGCACAACAATCTTTTTTATCAATTGATTGGCAAACAAGAATATTTAAGTTTTGAGATTTTTGTTCGGCGACAAGTTATTTATTTTGGAATATTTGTACCCACTCGCCTGGAAGAATATTTGCGAGGGACGATTTTGGCTAGTTATCCAGAGGTAATGATTATTGAACCCACCTCAGATCCTCTACTAGATTTCTTTACAGAAAATGGAAAATTAATCTCTCCCAATTTGGTCAAAACCGGTAGTTTGGGATTAAATAACGCCGATTATTTGCCCATGAAGACTTATCTAGATTTCAAAGAAATAGATCCATTAGCCTCTCTTCTAGCCTTTTTATCCAAAAGCCAACCAGATGATCTGGTGCATATTCAATATCTGGTTGATGATGAAGGAGAAAATTGGAAAAACAGAGGTTGGGGACAAATTCAAGGAAAATCTAGTGATGATAGTGCCGGCACTTATCACCGACAAAAAGCTCTTATCCAAGAAAAACTAGACAATAAAGGTTTGCGAGTTGCCATCAAAATAGCCGTTCAAAGCAGTTCCCCCTCTAGAAGTAAGTTAATTCTGGAAACGCTGGCTGCTACTTATAGCTCCATTTCCAAGAGTGAAGGCAATTCTTTGGTTTTGCGCAAAAATTACTTCAGCAAACAAATTTTTATCAAGAAAATGATGAAAAGAGTTTTCAATCAGTTTATTTGGCAAAAAATGCATCTGTCTTTAAATGAATTGGCCACCCTTTATCATCTTCCCAATAAAAAACTGGGAGTAATTCCAAATATAGCCTGGGGTAAAAACTTATTGGGCGAACCACCAGAAAATCTACCCGTAGTTGCGCACGATACTCCGGCCGAAATCAAAGACCACATCAATGTTTTTGCCGAGACTACCTTTAGAAATCGCTTGGTTAAATATGGCTTAAAACATACCGATCGCCGTCGTCACATGTATGTAATCGGAAAAACCGGTACCGGCAAATCTACTCTGCTGGCCAATATGGCTATTAATGATCTTAAGCAAAACGAGGGACTGTGTGTTATCGATCCGCATGGCGATCTAGTCGAGATGCTTCTCAATTACATTCCCTCTCATCGAATCAATGATGTAATTTACTTTGATCCGGCTGATCCTGAACGTACTGTGCAGATCAATCTTTTTGAAGGAGAAAACGTGGTCCATCGAGAGCTAATTGCCTCTGGTATTATCTCTATTTTCCAAAAACTATACGGTTATTCTTGGGGTCCTAGATTGGAATATATTTTACGCAATGCCCTTCTCACTCTTCTCAAAAGTGATAATGCTAAATTATCAGACATTCTGGAATTATTGACCAATCGCAAATTTCGCGATAAATACGTTGAAAAATTGAATGATCCTATCCTCAAAGGTTTCTGGGTTGATGAATTTAATAAAATGCAGGACCGACAAAGAACCGAAGCAATTGCTTCTATTCTCAATAAGGTGGGGCAATTTGTCTCCTCTCCTCTGGTGCGTAACGTGGTTAATGCTCAAAAAAGCTCTTTTAGTGTAGAAGAAATCATGGATAAAGGAAAAATTTTGCTAGTAAATCTTTCTCAAGGACGCCTGGGAGAAGACAATGCTGCTCTATTGGGAGCCATGATGATTACCAAAATTCAATTGGCCGCCATGAGTCGTGTGCATATTGATGAAGAAAAACGTCGTGATTTTTACTTGTATGTTGATGAGTTCCAAAATTTTGCCACTGAGGCTTTTATCAAAATTCTCTCCGAAGCCCGCAAATATCGACTTAATTTAACTCTGGCTAATCAATATATTGCTCAAATTCCAGAGGAAGTGCAAAAGGCCATCTTTGGTAACTGCGGAAGTATTGCTAGTTTTGTCATGGGAGCAGAAGATGCTGCTCTTTTTACCAGAGAATATGGAGAACACTACTCTCCTGAGGAGTTGGTATCTCTAGAGAGATATCAAATTATTAATAAACTATCGATTGATAATATTATTAGCCCTCCTTTTCCGGCTATTACTCTGGGGTTGGCTAAAAGCAGTAATAATAATCGAGAAAAAGTAATTCGAGTTAGTCGAGAACGATACTCCAAAAAAAGAGAGTAAGTTTGAGGAAAGCTAGTTGCATAAACTAGGTTCTTGAGGAATAGATCCTTGAGAAATTGATTTTGAAGAATGGGCTCTCAGAAAATGTTTTTGATAAATAAAACAATCAATAAGGTTTTGAATTAAAGTAAGTCGAGTTGTTGTAACACTTCCCTCACTGAGCGAGCATTTTCTCTGGAAATAATCTTGGTAAAACCAAGTCTCTTGGCTTCTTTTATACGTCTATCCAGAAAATTAACTTTACGAATTTCGCCCAACAATCCAACTTCTCCAATAAAAATTGTTTTTTGAGGTACTTTTTTGTTCTTTAGAGAGCTAGCTATGGCTACAGCCAATCCTAAGTCGACTGCTGGTTCTGTTACTCGGAATCCACCCGCCGCACTGAGGAATACGTCATTTGTGCCCAGTGGTAAGCGAGCGTGCTTTTGTAATACTGCACTCAAAACTTGAATGCGGGATAATTCTATGCCTCTACCCACTCTGCGAGGCATTGCTAGCTGTGAACTGGTAACCAAAGCTTGTACTTCAATCAAAAGTGGTCGGGTGCCTTCCATAACACAAACCGTGGCACTGCCTGGTACATTAGTTTCTTGATCCTCCAAAAATAGTTCGCTGGGATTGGTTACTTCTGCCAAACCATATTCCACATGCTGAAAAACTCCCACCTCATCAGTAGCTCCAAAGCGATTTTTAAGCGCTCTAACCAATCTAAGTTGATCTGATCTTTCGCCACTAATTTCTATAACTGAATCAACAATATGTTCAAGTACCTTTGGACCGGCAATTACTCCGTCTTTCGTCACATGACCCACTAAAAAAATAGGAATGTGTAAAGCCTTTGCCGTTTGAGCCAATCGTTCGGTACATTCACGCAACTGTCCCACACTACCACTGGCTCCGGTTAAATCAGTCGTACTCATTGCTTGGATACTATCTACTATCACCAATCTGGGTCTCTTTTTGAGAATGACCTCGATCAATTCATCAATATCTGTAGAAGTGACAAAAACCAAATCTTCCAAAAGTTGAGTTGTTTTTTTGGAATAATCAGTTTTTTTTGATTGAGTTGTTTTTGAACTAGTTTGCTGTTCTTTTGAAAGATATCTATTGATGCGCAGGGATATTTGTCTTGGACTTTCTTCTCCTGCTATATAGAAAATCGGCCAGTGATTGTCATCCATGCCATCAACTGATTTGGTGCCGTTAACTAATTTGGTGCCGTCAACTAATTTGGAATTGTTTTTTCTTGCTGGATTTTTTAAAAGTAAATTGGTGGCTACCTGTGTTAAAAGTGTAGATTTACCGATTCCCGGCTCCCCACCAATTAGTACTACTGCTCCCGGCACCAAACCCCCACCCAACACCCGATCTAACTCCTCAAAAGTAGTAGAAAAACGCTTTTTGCCGTCTTCTGCGAGATCCACATCTGGAAAAGATGTCAAAATTTCACCAGTTTCTCGTAATTTCATTTGTTTGCCGGGTTTCACCACCGCTTCTTCCACCAAAGTATTCCATTCTCCACATTCCGCACAGCGACCCAGCCACTTTGGATAAGTTGCTTCGCATTGTTGACACACAAATTTGGTCATGCTTTTGGACATCAATCAATCTCTCTTTAATTTATACTTCCATTTATAACTTACTCCACTTACCCAACTCCAAGTGTAACACTACTTTTTCTGATCACCAATCAATCTTGTTGAAGAAACTATTGGATTGTATTGATAGACTATCCGCAATTCGCCACCAATCAAACCCATTGCTCTCGCTTTTTCTTGAAGATGTTTGGTGTGTGACGAAACGGCCAAAATATTTGGTTGTAAAGTTTTAATTAACTCTTCGTGTTGACTGGGTAATTGAAAATTTTCTGGCAAAATAAAGACTGCATCAGCAATTCTCCAGGCCTCCAGCTTGCTTTTTCTGGCTTCCTGACTATTGATTGGTCGATCGGCTCCTTTGATCGCTTTTACACGCCGATCAGACTCAATGCCCACCAACAACACATCTCCTGTCTTTTGAGCTGCTTGTAAAAAATGGCGATGTTCTTTGTGTAATACGTCAAAAACACCAGTAACCAAAACCAAGATTTTTCCTTTTTCTCTGGTATCTTTGGCTCGTTGAATTAAATGTGGAGGAAGGTTGATCATTTCTGGAGTGTTTTTTGATAAAGTTCTTGCCAATTTTTAAAGATTCTTTCTCTGGTTTGAGTTGGGTGGAAAAAAGCACTGTGTCTGTCCGCCCTTTGTGGACCATGGCGTAAGCTACGATAGCCTATTTGAATAATCATTGCTAGCTCATTTAAACAATTCCAAAATAAATTGACAGCTAAATTCGCATCGGTTGGTTGATGAATTGGTTTTTGAGTTTTGAGGTTTTTCCCAGCCTGTTGCCAATTTTGCAAATATTCGGCAACCCAAAGATTGGCGGATAAAAAACGATGACGGGTTTGCTGACGATCAAACACCCAACGAGTTTGCATGATTTCATAAGCTTCATAAACAGTGTGTTTCGAGTTAGGTAGAGCGAGCCGAGTTTCGTCCAACCAAAAGTTTAGATCCCAGCTATGACTAATGTCTCCGTCTGGCAGGAGCGGGCGCCGACCTCGGCGAGCTGATTGGAATAGCAACCATAAACGAGTCAGCCACAAACAATTTTTTTGAGTAATTATCAAAAAATCAACATCATCATTGCTATCACTAGCTACTGCGTGAGAACCAGTAATTGCCACTCCCAAAACCCAAGGAATACTTTTGGCCAACTCAACAAATTCTCCAATGATGAGAGATTTCTCTTTTTGAATTGCTTGGGAATTTTGGCGCTTGGCAAAGGCAGTAGCTTGATTTGTTATCGCAAAAAACTCACCTTGTTTAAAAATTTTCTGCTGAACAACCAATGATTTTAAAGCCTGATTAATTTTTTTCAGATCAAGTGGTTGCTCTATTTTCAGCTTAGAATTAACTAATCGCAAGCCCTTCTCCGTCAACATTCTTTCAAAAATTTCTATAGCTGTTAGAGGATGACTGAACTGACCGCTGTAAGCTAATATTGTCAAAACTATTTTTTCCGACCTGGTTACCATAAGTGTATTCTAAATGAGGGTGGGATTTGTCAAAAGAGCCGATATAATTTACCCATGGCAAAAATCATAGCGGTCGGTGGTGGAACAGGAACTCCGGTAATTTTACGGGGCTTGAGAAAAAATTCAAATCACCAGCTTAGTGCCGTAGTAACAGTAACTGATTCTGGTGGCTCTACTGGTAGATTACGTCAAGAGTTTGGGTTTCTTCCAGTCGGAGACCTTCGTCAATGCTTGGCAGCCCTAGCGGATAATCAACTCTCAGACGAACTATTTAATTTACTATTTTATCGATTTGGCGGTAAAGGCAGTCTCAAGGGCCATAGTTTGGGCAATCTTATTTTGACCGCTTTTGAAGATATCAAAAAATCTCCAGGAGAAGCCGTGGCAACCGTAGCAAAAATCTTTCGCGTGCAGGGCAACATTTATCCTGTTACTGAAGATATTGCAGATCTTGTCATCAAATATGATGACAACTCTCAAGTGATTGGTGAACATATCTTGGATGATCACACTACTGGAGGAAAAACCATCGCTAAGCTGAGTCTTACTCAAAAAACCAGACTTTATCAACCAGTCAAAACAGCACTCATGGAAGCCGACATGATTGTTCTGGGTCCTGGTGACCTTTATGGCAGTTTAATTCCCCATTCCCTGGTTGAAGGCTTTAATCAAACTCTTCAACAAACTTCCGCCAAGTTTGTTTATGTCATCAATCTTATGACTCATTTTTCACAAACTCATCAAATGAGCGCCAATGACCATCTAAATACAGTTACTCAATATTTTAAACGACAACCAGATTATGTTATCGTAAACAACGGAGCAATTTCTACTGAACTTCTCAGGGTTTATGCAACTGAAAAAGAATATCCTGTGGAAAATAATTTGCCAAACAATGGAATGACCAAAATTATTCATGGAGATTTTGTCGCGCAAGTTTCTATCAAATTAGATTCAAATGATGAAGTAAAACGTAGTTTGTTGCGTCACGACGCAGACAAACTTGCTGCTCAATTAGAAAAATTAATTTAAAAAAATCTACCAATCAGCTCAAAGTCCATATTGTCTCAATTCTTGTTTCACTCCCTTTTCTAGAGTTAGCAATATCTCATCCATGTCTTCTCCGTCCAGAGTTGCGTTTACAGCAGTACGATAATAATCAATGATGTTGTCATTGATGCCGTTGTCATGAGTGGCAGAGCTCATATACCAACCACTTGCTATAGGCGCATCTTGCAAGACTGCTCCCACATAGGGATCTTCTTGTAAGCTACTAGCCAAATCTTGTCTGGAATAAGGTTCTCCAAATGTTCTTACCTGACTCTGAGCAGAATAAAGTTTTTGCATTACTTCAGCACTGGTTAGATATTTTAAGAAATTCCAAGCGGCAGTTTTATTAGCACCTCTTTCATTCACGCCCTCTGCCCAATAATTTGCCCAGGTCACTACTTCTTCGGATAACTGTGGCAATGGAGCGGTGGCAAATTTCAGTTGTGGATTGAGGTCTTGAATTTCATGAGCTCTCCAAGAAGGAGCAAACATCATTGCCACATCACCTCTGGCAAAAGCTATCGTAGAGTTTGGCAGACTATCATCCCAAACCAAATCTGCTTTGACAAAATTTGTATAAAATTCCAAAGCACCGCTTACTTCAGCAAAAGCCGGTTCAGTCAAATCTCCACCATTTTGTAAAATAAGAAGCGCCAAAATGTCAGAAAAGTGATCAACGTTGCTGGCATTACCGATTGCTAAACCAGCTCGCTGGATACCATCATTACTTCTGTCAGTTTTATTGGCTGGTACGGTCAGTTCGTTGGCCAATTGTCTAATTTCCGACCAAGTGCCGGGAGGCTCCACTCCAGCAGTTTGTAAAATTTGAGTGTTGTAGTAAAGCACCAACCCGTCATACATAATCGGCAAACCAACGATTTTCCCCTCCAGTTGAAGTTGCTGAGCAGTAACTGGATAAAAAGTGTTTTGAAATTCTTGAGCAGTCATTACATTCGCTGGCAAAACAGCTAAATCTTGAGCAAGCATTGGCACCCAGGTTGCGTGATAACGAAAAATATCAGGGCCATTTCCAGAGGCAATTGCTGTTTGCAATCGCTCACGATAATCTTTGTGAGATTGCACACGATAATCAATTTTCATGCCAGGATTTGCTTTTTCATAATCACTAATTACCTCTTCCAAAACTGCCGTAGGTTCCCATAAACCCCAATAAGTGAGAACTGTTTGTTGAACTGGCGCAGTGGTTTGATCATTAGATTTGGTGGGAGCGGACTGATTGCCCAAAATACGACTAATGAAAAAGATCAATAATCCCACGCCCAATAATGCTCCTAAAATAATTATTATCCATTTACGTGGGTTTTCCTTAATTTGAGCAACAAAAGGTTTTTTGACTATTGATGAATCAGCTGGTTTTTTACCTGCAAAAACTGGGGCCTGCTGGGGCTTTGCTGGTTGAGCTGGGGAGTCAGATTGAGCAATTGGTGCAGCTGGTTTGGGAGCCAAGGCTGGATTGATGTTTGGTTTTTCTATCGAAGTAGAATCGGTGGCTGGCTTTTGAGGTACGGGAATATTTTTACCACCCAATTGTACTTGTTGACCGGGAGGAACTGGTGGAGTGAGGCTTGGTTGAAGGCCTGGTTTGGCAAAACCTGGTTTGGAGGCTGCTACTGGTGGAGATTGTTGACTGACAGATTGAGAAGACGAAGTAGACAAAGGTTTGGAAACAGTGGGGTCAGTCGACAGACTGGCTTTAAAAACTGTTTGAGCTGAAGAGCCTACTTTACCAGATTGATTGCTCGTTTTTGCAGTAGGATTGGTGGGTTTGGGTAACGGATCGCTCATTTTATTTTATGATTATTTAAAAGCTAAGATTAAGTTACAATTAAAACTAAACTAGATTAAGTTTAAAATTTATTTATAACAGAACTATTTTAACTTCCTTATCCATTATGCAGTCTTTTACCACCCCTATCAAGCAGTTATTCTTCAAATTTTGGTCAAAAAATGAACAATCAAGTAAACTGCCGATAAAAAAACCAACAATTAAACTGATTGATTTAAGAAAAACCAGTAGATTCTTGAGAACAAGCGGAATAATTCTATTATTAATCATCGGTTTATTGCTTTATGGCTTCATCAAAGATTCACAAACCAAGTTTTTGCCTCAAACTACTATCGCCAATCAAATAGTTGGTGGATTAACTATAGAAGAAAGTCTGACATTATTGACTAGTAAACAATTGATTCCTCCAGAGCACACTGTGGAGCTGATTACTTCCACGGCTAGCATTGCTTCTTCTAGCGCTCAACTTGAGGCAAATTACCAAATAGACCAGCAGATTGAAGAAATATTGGTTACTCAACAAAGTAATTTTGCTGATTGGTTTTATCAACTGTTAGTCAAAGAGATTGCCCAGCAATATGAATTACCCATCACTTACAACTCAGAAAAATTGACAGAAATGGTAAATCAGCTCAAAGAACAAATTGCTGACGAACCTCACCCGCCCACTGCAGATCTTACTATTTCTGGATCAACTCAGAGCTTGATTATTGATAGAGGAAAAAATGTGTTTGATTTACAGACAGAGGCCACTTTGGATAAATTGGGGAAAGTACTAGAAAAAGTTACTGTCAATCAGATTAATCAATTGAATGGTGGCGCGCTGTCGGTTAACGCAGTCACTACTACTTTGAGCCAACAACTAACTGATGAGCAAACAGATCAGGCCAGACAGCGCGCCACCAACCTTGTAGGTAAAAAAATAGTCCTGGGCGAACAAGAAACAAAACGAACTCTATCAGACATTCAATTAATTGCTTTTTTACAATTTCCAGAGGGATATCGCACTGATTTACTGGATGAGCTATTGACTGAGTGGGAAACAGACCTCAATCGTCCTCCCGCCAATGCCGAATTTGAATATGATCCCCAAACCCTCAAAGTTGAAAAGTTTGTTCCTCATCGCAATGGTTTGACTTTAAACAGAGAGGAAATAAAGCAAAATATTTTGAATGGACTTGATGAATTGGAACATACCGACCTGGAAAACTTGACCGATGGTACTTTGACCAAAGAATTGGTACTTCACGAAACACCTCCAGAAATTACTCTGGAAAGCACCAACGATCTGGGTATAAAAGAGCAAATCGGTTTTGGTGAAAGTTATTACTATCACTCTATTCCCAATCGAGTCTATAACGTCTCACTGACCACTAGTAGAATTAATCTAACCATTGTTCCGCCCGGAAAAGAATTTTCTTTCAATCAAACCCTGGGAGAAGTTTCTAGTGCCACCGGCTTCCGATCCGCTTACGTTATCAAAGATGGTCGAACTTTATTGGGAGATGGCGGTGGAGTTTGTCAAGTCAGCACTACCCTATTTAGATCCTTGCTTGACGCCGGCCTGCACGTCACCCGTCGCCTTCAACACAGTTATCGTGTTAGTTATTACGAATTAGATCGCCAGCCTGGTTTTGATGCTACTGTTTATGCTGGCAACGTAGATTTACGTTTTATCAATGATACCGATCATCACATTCTCATTTATGGTCAAGCCAATCCGGAGGCACTCTATATGACCATAAAAATTTATGGCACTAGTGATGGACGCACTACCGAAATCACCAATTACAAAACTTGGGATGCCAGAGGCCCATTGCCCCCAGAATACATTCCAGATCCTTCTCTAGCTCCAGGAGAATTAAGACAGGTAGATTGGGCTGCCAGTGGTATTAAGGCTCAATTTACTCATATCGTCCGCGATCGCAACGGAGAAATAACCAGTGAAAAAACTTATTATTCCAATTATCGCCCCTGGTCGGCCAAGTTTTTACAGGGCGTTTAACCACAAAAAAGACAAAACTAAGATAACGTCTGATTGACCGCCACCTCCTTTTCTATTTATAGTGGAGTCAGATGAAAATTGTTTCCATGAAACAACTAAGACAAAAATTTGCTCCCATTCGTAAATCTCTAGAACGTAATGAGGAGTTTCTGCTGATGTACAGATCAAAGCCTCTAGCAATCCTTCGTCCTTATTCATCAGCAACTGATGCTAAGTATTTAAACAACTCTGCTAACTCAAACATTGATATCAAAACACCCCCCCTCGTCAAACTTCCAGATCCGAAAACTATTTCTTTTAGTTCAAAATTCAACCCAAACGCCAAGATTCCTTCTTTCAAACCCGCAACTCAAACAGAAATCAATCCTTCAACTAGACCTCTTGATAAATTCGGAATAAAAAGAGTTCTGGGTTAAATTATTTCTTCTCAATGTTAAACAAGGGACCAACAATTTGAATATTGGCTGGTGCGCGTAAATTAAACCAATCCTTAAACTCTGAACCACTGAAAGAATGGCCTTCTATAGTAATATTGGTGGTCAAGCCTGTTCCCCAATCCACCCCAGAGATACTAGCGTTGGAAACATTGGTTAGAGGAGAAATATTTCTATTCTGTAATTCTTGCCTCACGCGAGCTGCATCCCAAACCTCTCCCCCATATGGATGAGGCTTATCCGTCTGATACAAATGGTCTTTGGTCGAACCGTCTGCCCGAGCCAACAAAATCACATTCACAATATCCGCCACCTCCTCACCCTTGAGCCAAGCTGATTTATTGTATTGACTGCGATATCCCTGAGCCGAGTACATACAGGGAGAGTCTTTATCATAGGCTTTGCTCAATAAATCACCGAAACTGCCCACGTCACCATTTGTATCACGCAGACGTTTTGTCCACGGTCGTTGTGATCCACCCCAAACATCACTATTGGTAAAAGTATAGCCACCAGCAGTAGAAGCATACCAAGCAGAAATAGGCTGGCCACCAGCAATCATTACTTTCCCAGCAGTCTCGCTAACCGCTCCATCCCAATCTCCACCTTTTGGTTCTGTCTTAAAAACTTGGCAATGTTGATTGGCACAAATCGAATCATTGCCATTATTGGTAACCGCCAGAACATATGAACGAGCAGCAATGGCTTGAGCTTTGAGTGATTCTATAGGCCAACTGGCCGGAATTTCATAAATTCTCTTGATATATTCTTCCAAACTACCCGTCCAAATTACTTCACCTTGATTGATGCCATTACCATTATTAACTTTAACAGTCACACTACCGCGATCTTCATAATTGTCAAAATTGAAATAAGCCCGAAGTATTTGATCAGCTGATTGACCAGCTTGAGCTCTGCCATAGGCTCCATATTGACTCATGCCCACTCGATGCGGAATACCAAAAGTATAAAAAGCATAAGCATTGCCAAATCCGGGATCAAGTTTGCGATCATCCGTACAATAAAGCGGTCCAGCACCCAGACTAGAAGGCAGATTTAAACTGCCAAGTTTCTGAGCAATCAATTGTTGTTGCTGAGCGGTAAGGGAAGCAATTTTACTGGATAAATTCTTTTGATATTCTTTGGCTTTGTCAATTTCTCCAGCAAAAAAATCTGCCTGGGTTGCCAATTGTTTTTCCATGGCAGTCAGGGCTGCTTGGTCTTTTTCCAGCTGAACAATTTCTTCTGAGAAACTACGAATCATGCGATTATCTTGAGCTTGCACAGATGAACCATAGGCTATGTTTTTGGTCAAATCACTGGCGGAAGTACTTTGAAAAAGTAACATCAACAAAGAAAAAGTTCGAGAACGTTTGTATTGTTGAGCTACGCGACCAGAAAGTAACGTGTATTGCACCGCTACATCTTCTTCTCGTTCTTGGATTTGTTGCTTGGCAACGGCAATGCCATTTCTGGCGTTTTGAATTCTGTTCTCCAAACTAACTAATTCTGTCTCCAAAGGTTTAGTCGCTTCCCTAGAAGCTACTAGATCATTGGTTAATTTTTCAATTTCTGCTCCGAGCTCGTCAATGGTAACCGCGAAAAGAGCGGCGGGTTTGATAAAAACAAGCCCAACGCCCAAGATTAAACCAACAATCGATAAAACTATCCTCCGCTTCATGTCTTCATTATAACCATCGGTTGGTTTGCTGACAGCTTCAGTTCTGTTTAACGGTTGCAATTACTCAATTTGACCAATCGCCCAACTTCTAACCTGACTAATTCCTCTTTTTTTATCTTCAAGCGCTATGTACAATAGCAGGGTGAGAAAATTCATTGTATTTTTTTCGTTTTTAGTGTTGTTTTTGGTACAAACGCCTCAAAAAGTTTTGGCCGCTGTTAGTTGTTCTTTTGGTTCAGGCGGATCAAGTGGCTTGGGAGTTGAGATACCAGATTATACAGATGGAACTTCTCATACTGTAAGTTTTGACATGAGTAATTACGACCAAGAAGAAAAATACGTACTCTATGTCGGCGAAAATTCTGGAGGAACGTTGCTAGGTGATATCAAATCGGAACCATTTACTTTGGGTGAAAATAAAACTTTTTCAAATAAAAATGGAGTTGTAACTGTTCAAGGTTCTAAAGTCACTTGGAAAATTACCAACAAAACAGCCTTAAGTCCAAAACCTGCTGGTAATAAAACAAATTATGTAAAAATTTACGAGAATAGACCTATCACTGGTGTTTGGAATTATATTTGTACTGCCGGTAGCTTTGAAGTTACTCATGATCCCGATCCCAATGTAGAAACAGATTGCGAAATTTATGTCTGGCAAGAAAAAAATGGAAAGCGATGTGGCGCCAGCGGTTGTTTGGTTGCGGGTGGAGTTACTACTTATATAGAAGCGAAAAATATCAAATTAAACGACCAGCTTTTGGATAAAAAAAAGGTGATTTTTGAAATAGGGTCAAATAAGTTGGGAGATGTAGTAGCTGATAAGTCTGTTGATATTCGTAATGGCGCTGGTAAAACGGATTTTCCAGCTCAAGCTACGGGCACTCACACTGTTTTAATAAAATCATCTTCACCCAATATTCAAACACTCTGTCCCAAAGTTGCTTTTGAAATAAATGATACTTGTGGCGATCTTTGTTCACCTGTAACAAATATTTATGATTCTGGAGATGCAGACCAACCTCTCTTTGAATTATGCAATCAAGTCACTGAAGCAGATCAAGAAAAATGCCTGGAATGTATAGATAAACCAGGAGTCTGGACTGCCATTGGCTGTATTCCCACCGATCCACAGGGCATTATCAAAACCATGGTTCAGTTGGGTTTGAGCATCGGTGGAGGGCTAACTTTATTACTCATTCTGGTCGGAGCGTTTCGTTTTTCGGTCTCTTCTGGCGATTCCAAGCAAGTTGAGGAAGCCAAAGAACAAATTACCTCAGCGGTGATTGGTTTATTATTTATCATTTTTTCCATCACTTTGCTCAGATTTATTGGAGTACAATTTTTACAAATTCCAGGATTTGGAGGTTCATGAAAAAAATCAATCAACTTAGGTTTGCCAAACTACTCAAAATTGTCTTGACTGGCTGGTTTTTAATAATGATGTTGGTTTCTCCAATTTCAATCAATGCACAAGACCCCGCAGAAACTATTGATCCAGATACTTTTCGCGTTACAGATGAAACCCTAGATGAGTTTGATCCCTTATTGGTTGACCAATCAAAACAAGCCGAAACACTTTCTACCCCCGGAGGAATCATTAGCAGAATGTTGGAGTTTGCCTTTCCATTGGCCGGCATGGTGATGTTCGTGATGATTGTGGCGGGAGGATTCCAAATCCTAACTGGTGCTACCGGACAAAAATCAATGGAGGAGGGAAAGAAAAAAATAACGACTGCTATTATTGGTTTCATTTTACTTTTTTCTTCATATTGGATCGCTCAAATATTGGAAAAGATTTTTAATATTAGAATTCTTTAATTAATTTGCTATTTTGCAAAAATCACCCGATAACGCCTCCGGCAAAAACCGTTATAATAGTGTTGTGAAATCCGTACTTATCAGCCTACGAATTGTTGTGTTTTTCTTGACTTTTGTTTGGTTTATTGGACCAAGTTCTGTTTTGGCTGCTTCCAGCGATGATGTAATTGATACAAATTACTTGCGTCGCGATCCAGAAGATTATAATTATTTACCGCTAATACTGACCCCCAAAATGTCCACCGGCAATACCGGTGCTCTCAGAGACATTATTTCTTACAACATGGCCTATGATCAGGGTTATGAAGTGCAATGTGCCAAACCAAATTGGGAAATTACTATCCAAACCTACGGCGCTTTGAAAGAATATTTTGAACTATATAGCTCTCCCATTACTCTAAGTAATGATGCTACCTACAATATAGATTTCGGTGGTGGACGCATTCCGCTTTTTAGAGGTGATGAAGCTTTAGAGGACACTACCAAAATTTCCTCTTATGAAGGTTTTTTTGGTGCCGATTACCTCAAAGACTCCCCGCCAGAAACCAACTCTGCCGGAACAGCCAACTTGTTACTTAATCAAGCTGGTCAGTGTGCCGCCAAATATAACAATCTGCGAAGTCTGTTTGGCGAAGGAGAAATTTGTGCCAAATTATCAAATGACGCTGAGTGCTCACTAAATAGAGATATTGCAGACACTGATTTTACTACCGTTAAACTCTATTCTGCATTGGACGAATTATTTAAAAAAGGTAATGGAAAACGACAGTTAAACTGTGGCGACATTGTTGGTGGCTGGAAAGAAGAACTTTTAGAATTTGATATTGATGAACAAGAATTTGATAAAGATATCAAGCCTGTAGTTGAAGCGGTGGAAAAAATGCCTCTCAATCTAGATATCTTATATCGCTTGGCCTTTTTGATTATTGCTCCTAAACAAGAAACAGTCGTCGGAGATGACGTTTTTCAATTTTTGCAGAATGAATCTCCCTTTCCCAATCCAATCAGCCATACTGCCATCAATGAAAAGCTTCAAGCCCCAATCGTAATTGGCTTTAAAGTACCTTTTACTGCTACCAATTCTATTTTTAGTCTGCCCAGTCTTCGCGATTCTTCTCTTTTAACTGCTGATTTATCCAGAGAATTGACTCAAATTGAAAGTCTACAAGATATTGCTCAAAAAAAACGTGAGCAGTTTGTACAGAGAATCGAAGCTAATAAAACCAGCCAGCCTCTAATTAAGTGTGAAGGCATGCCTCAATGCATTGGCGAAGATGAGTCTCAAGTCGTATTACGGGCTTTAATCGATCTGATCAATGGTAGCGGAGTAAATTGCAGTAATTTTAAAGGCCCCTATGAAAATGCTGGAGATTTGGGTTCAGATACTGAAGTTAGTGAAGAAAAAAACTTTCAAAAACCCTACGGCATTTCTATTATGCCTATTAATAATTCAGCTAAATTTAACTGGACACTGGAAGTGCGCAATGAAGATGTACAACGAGATTTAAATAATGAAAAAATTCCAGTTTCAGCTTATTTAATTACCCCTTATGGCACTGATTTGGAATACTTGGAAAATTCATTAAAAAGCGTCTTTTTTAGTGACACAACTTTGAGAGAGGGAGATCTATCTGAATGGGAAAGATTGGTACAAAATAACTGTATTTCTGATTTTAATGGAGAATGTGGCATGATTCCAGAATATCTTGCCCTCAGTTCTATTCTGGCTGATCTAGATAGTGGTAGCGATAAATTTAATTTTTTCGCTGGTAGTTCTTCTAAATGTGCCGGTATTACTGATCCCATAGCCAAAACAGAGTGCGAAAAAGATGATACTGAATCTTTTGGAGCTACCGCTGTAGAAAAACCCAGAGATCCATTGCGCGTTTTGGGCGGAAAAGTGGGTTGGCTGATCAAACAGATTCAGCTCAAACTGCGTGATGTAAGTACTAAAGCTCACGAATATATTGCCAGTTGCGAGCGAACTGAGGACATGTTCTTGGGTAGATGTTTGGGTTTTCAGGGTACACCTGGCGGTCAAAGCTCTAACGCCCCCAATTCATGTAATGATTTTCTGGGTCTTACCGTTGATTTGCCTACCATGGATGAATTAAAGAGAATGACCTGCGAAATTGCCAGAAATGATTCCAATGATGCCCAGCTCCTTTGGGGACTGATGCAGATTGAAGGCAGTCCTTTTTTGAGAAAAATTCGGGCGGGCGATAAAGAAATGAGTTGCGGTGATATCATTACAAATGACTGTGGTGCCTCGCAGATTGTAGGAGTTTTGATTCCTCAGTGTATTGATCTAAACGGCTGTCCACAAGCTGAAGAATACAAAAACGACACCAATGATCCCTGGATTCAAGAAGCGCGAGAAAATCCGGCTATTGCTTGCGATATTTACACCTCCATGAAATATGTTCTACGTAAAAGAAAAGCAGAAAGAGCTTGGTTGATAGAAGAATATAAAAACGCCAATGGTACAGAACCGTCTACCAAACAACTCTATTACATGATGGCTGGTAGAAATTATGGAGTGCCTATAGATTACCTGACTAAAGAGGCTTGCGGTGATTATGAAGAAACTTCTGGCTGTGGTGGAGCAAACTATTGTGTCTGCGCTATGGAGACTTTTCCTTTTAGTTGTGATGACATCTAGTGCTTAGATTTTCTAGATTTTTGTTGCCGTTTAACTACGATGTCTTGAGTTTTTGATTGATTTTTCTTATGAACTTGATTTATTTTTTGAGATCGTGGATTAATTGATTTTGCTATTTTCTTTGTACGTCGTCCTCCAGAGCGCAATAGTTTGGCTACGATCTCAAAAGTCTCGGCATTTGCTGAAAAAGATTGTAAGTTCTGAGTGTTCGTCTCAATCCCCCGCAATAAATCTGTAGCCATTTCTTCATTGATAGGAATTTCCAAACTATCCAATAAACCCACCAAAGATTCACTTAGACTGCTAGTACCAGATAAATCAATCTGCACTGTCCCTAGTTCTGGCTGGAAAGAATTGAGCGTTACTACAAAAGCATTCTCATAAAGTGATTCATAACCAAAATAGAGTTGACCAAGATCTTCCAAATCATGGACTCCTACTAGAAAAACCAAATCTGCATCAGCGCCAGCATAAGTAAAATTAACACTATTTTTATCTAGTGGTTTTTTGCCTTTTTGGGGTTTGATAGTCAAATAAAATTTGTTAGTTTCCTCACCAATATGATAGCTGACTTTATCGACAGCATCTTCATGATAATCAAATTCTACAATTAGATTTTGCTTTCCCAGTTCAGTTTGAATATTTTGCAAACCAGCAAATGATCCTTCAATTTTTTTGGGTGCATAAAAACCCACTTCTTTATTCAAATTAATTAAACCCAGGTATAAAGCGCTGGCTACTGCCAGTTGATCATTGGTGGGCTTGGAACTCAATATTACCAAGACTGATTGAGCCGTTTGAAGATATTCTTTGAGTGAAGAAACTTGTTCTAGTGCGATCATTAGTGGTTAGTATAGACTATCTTTGAATAGTTTTGAAGTAGTTTTTTCTTCCACTTCCAGCTCAGATAAAGTGTTTTGCATCCAGATCTTTAATGCTACAATATAAAATCATGACGCGTTTCACTAGGATGCTTAGTTTGTTTGTTTTTTCGCTGTCTCTGTTTTTGGGAGCAGTTAACTCCGTATCAGCCCAAAGGTCTATGTCAGATGAGGCTATCGGTATTTTTAGAAGAAATAGTAATATCGAAGAAAATTTAGCCAAAACCATCAATGCTGTGGTCAAATCCGAAAGTGAGGGTTTGCCCTCTAGTGAGAGTTTTGTTGATAGTAATTTGGGAAGTTTGCAAACCTCTGCTTTTCTTTTCCTGGCCGGACCTCCTGATAGCGTCACTGCCAGCTTATCTGAAGAAGAAAAACGCATTGTTTATCAGCGCTATGGCAATGGCGTTATTCCCGAAGTCTCCAATGCTATCGCCGCCCTTTTTAATCCTCCAGCCTCAGCTCAAACTTATCTGGCAGACGTGATGGAATCAGCTCATATCATTCCCAAAGCCCAGGCTCAAGGACTGGGTTTTTCTGCCCTAGATCCTATCTTGAATGTTTGGAAAATTTTTCGTAACGTAGCCTATCTTTTCTTTGTCATTATTTTTCTCATTGCTGGTTTTATGATTATGTTCCGTCAAAAAATTAGTGGTCAGGCAGTAGTTACCGCTCAGCAAGCCCTTCCCGGTGTCATCGTTGCTCTTATTTTTGTTACTTTTTCCTATGCCATTGCCGGCTTTCTCATTGACCTAATGTATCTACTGATGTATTTGATGATCGGTATGTTCCAACCCACTGGCGGAACTTCCTGGATTAGTAAGGATATTTTCCGAGCCACCGCCGATGTTCTTTTGGGATCTGGAGATACTGTTTCTGCTTTTTCCTCGGTCAATCAAGCCGTAACACAGCTAACACAATCCATTGTTGGCGACCTTGGAGATTCTATCTCTGATTTCCTGGGCTGGATTGGTGGCATTACAGTGGGCTTGATTGTTTCGGTAGCAGTCCTGATTGCTTCTTTCAAAATCTTTTTTGAGTTACTCAAAACTTACGTTACCCTAGTTCTTTCAATCGCCACTGCTCCTATTATGCTCATGATGGGAGCCATTCCTGGTAAAAATAATTTTGGTACCTGGATAAAAAACATTGCTGGTAACCTATTGGCTTTCCCACTAGTGCTCATGTCCTTTATTATCTATGACATGTTTTCCAGAAATGATCTGAGTACCGGAGGATTTTTGCCTCCTTATCTAATCGGTCAAGGCAATGGTGGAATAATTATTACCATGGTCGGTATCGGCATCCTACTCATTATTCCAGAGTTAATTACTCAAATGAAAAAGGCCATGGGCGTCGACGGCGGCATCTGGACACAGTTGGGTGGAGATATGTTGAAGAATGCGAAAGATAATGCAAAAAGTGCAGTTCGTGCGGGTATACCTATTGGAACATATGGGTATAGCTTAGCAGATAGTGCAGTTACTGGAATAAGATCATCTTTAGTAGATGATAGCGAAACGGGAAGAACTAAGGTAAATTGGAAAGCCATACCGCAAGCTACAAAACAACGATACGCTCAACAAACTCCTAGTAGGATGAGAAAGGCAAGAAACATTGTCACTGGGTTTGAGAATTTTGTAGAAGGAAAATGGGTTGATCCTAATAGCTATGAAAATATATTGGTAAGAAATTACCTCGCAGATCGCGAGCGAAATGAGAAAGAAGCTCAATCTAAAAAAGCTGAACAAGGAAAACCGGAGTAATAATTAACGCGAAGCATTATTACTAGTATCTTTTTCTGCTTTTCCTTTCCAAAATCTTGACGTATCTATAGCATATCCATCTGCATCTCGCTTTCTTAAGCCCACCACATCCCCCAGTATGGAGGGAACAAATTTCATTCCAGATTCTAAGCCATGAATAAACCTTCTTGTATGTTTGAATTTCCAGTCTTTATATATTTTGGCATCAATAATATCCTTATTTCTTATTAGATAGCTTGGAGCTATTACCATTCTAGAAGTAAGTTGTCTATGATTTTTAATAATTTTAGCAACTCCATTCTCATCAACTTCTGTTTTACTGAAACTTGCTATTATCTCTCTTGATCTATACTCTGGCATTAATAATTTATTTCCAACATATTCTTTGACAATTGGTGGCACACCCCCAGCCTGAAATAATTCGTTTACTAAAACAGCAATTTGTTCTTTTACTTTGCTACGCTCTGTAGCTGCACCACCATAATCCATTTGCATTTGAATAAACCTCATCGTCATCGGCCCAAATAAAAGCCAATGTCTGCCTGGAATAAGCTTTGCTTTGCCTATAATTTTATCTATCCATAATTTAAAGTTTTCCTTTATTTCCGAAGCACTGATATATGTATCTGGTGGAACTTGCCAAAATTTTTCAAACATAGATCCCATTGCTGGAAATGCAACATTTGTGTACTGATCTAATGTAAGACCCTTTAATTTTTTCAATCCTACACCTTTTATTATTTCTCTGGCTGGTATGTTTTTTCCATTTTCATCTTTTATGATAGTTTTATCTAAATATCCTAGTTGTTTAATTCTCTCAATAAAATCTAAGATTTGAGCATCGACATCTTTATCATTAGATTTTAAAAGTTGGCGCGATTCATTTTCTATTTTGAGCAAATTAATCACTATCTCACCTGGTAATGGAAGCATGGATTCATTAAGATTAATTTTATTTTCTGGAACATTGCGATTTTTTCCAGAAACATCAATAATATTTCTCAAATCTTGAACCCAAGAAGGAATCTCCCCCCATGTGTATTTTCGAAAAAGCTCAGCTCCTTTTGCAATAAATTTTGCCCAAGATATTTTTGCTTTCTCATCTTTTGGAAAAATTTTCTCGATAATTTCTTCATTGTAAAATAAGTAATCTTCTGAAGTCTCATTTTCAATTGAATCTCCATATCTTTCTCTCGTGTAATGACTGGCGGCGAATGGTTGACAAGCAAATAATTCATCAGAAAAATCTTGTTTTCTCATACCAGCCAATGCTAATCCATGACTTCTAGTTGCACCTCTTAATAACCATGGTATATATCCCACTGACAATCCAGCCATTACCTCCGTGTACTTAATCACTTCATTTAGCAATTCTTCGTTTAACCCTGGATATTTATCAGTTAAAAATTTTTGATGAAGATGTTTGTAAAATCTTTTTATTTTATCTCTTCCTTGCAGTGTATGATAAGAAAATTCTTCATCTGATTTTATGAAATCTTCGTTATACAAATTTTTATAATATTCCTCATCAGGATCATCATTTAAACCGCCATTTTCAGGAGAATGCTTTATTCTAGCAATAATGTAATCCCACACTGCTATAGCATCCATATTTATCTCTGCTTCATCCATTTTTTCTGGAGAAGCTAACTCTTCTGGTGGGTCAGGTCTTTTAATAAAAAGCGCTCTGGCAAGATTAATAAACTCAACTCCCTTGTCAGCTAATTCTTCCATAATTTTGTCAAAGAAAATATCAAAACGAGGCACTCCAGTGTCACCAGCAACAACAATAGCCTGTAATCCCCTCCTTGTTCTATACCAAGATTGAAGTTGAATATCTTTAACATTATCTATTTTATTAAAATATTGAGCGTTGAGATCTTTAAGACGATCAGTAGGGATTATTGAACCAGAAACTTCATCAATTACTTCTGCAATATCCATTGTATAGGGGTTTTTAAGATTCTTTATTAAACCCAAATTTCTCTGATCAGTTTCGCTTACATAAGACTTTAAGTTTTTTACAACATTTTGAAAAAGTTCATGAAGAAACAACAATAGATCTTTGGCTTTTTTATAATTTTTTCGTTCAATAAAAATCTCATCTTCCTGATTTGCTCTCTCTGCTTGCAGAATCTTCTTTGATAAAAAGGGGTCGAGAGGTTTTTTTCTTATCTCAAAATCTGATATGTCAAGAAGTCTGTCTTGAATTCTTTTTTGAAAATTAAAAATATAATTAAGAGTGGCAGCAACTTGTTCTTTATATTCTTGAGGAATATTATCTACACTAAATTTTTGTTCTTCAAGAGCATCCATTAACGATTTTGCACTATGTATGATTTCTTTTACATCATTTCGACCAAGATTTTCGCTTGAACCAACAATTAACTTACTAATATTTAAATATTCTTCCGCCTCTTCAATTTTTTTCTTCTCTTCTGAAGAACCTAGTTCAGAATAAATACCTTGATCTCCACTCAATGCATCATCTTCAATCTTTTTCTTTGCTTGCGGTTCTACTTTACTTTTATCTTCAGCTAATCCCATTCTAAGTCGATCATCAAAAGATAGATAATCTTCCGCACCCTGTAGAAGTTTAACGTAATCACTTATTTTCTTTCGAAGTTTTTTAGCGCTATTAATTGCTGTCTGTTTTGTTTCTTGATCTGGAAATGGAATTCTATTTATAAGGGCATCTTGAATAAAATTATAAGCAACCTCATCAGAAAAATTGGCTATTTTTGCAATCGTACTTTTTATTTCTTCGTCTAAATCACTAAAGTTTTTATCTTTACCAATATCTCCAGTAAGATCTTCCATAACTACAAGAGCCTCCTCAAGTGTCATATGAGCGCTTCTAGTACCACTTTTAATTTCACTTGTAAATTTAAGGAGGTCTGAGCTTGCTATCTCCGTCTTAATTTCATCATATCTAAAAGGTTGCTCCGTCATAACCATAATTTTACCACTCTCAAGTGTATTTATTAAGACGAAAGTGAGTTGAGCTTTAAAAAATTTGCATTCGTTTAATTTTTCTGCTCTAATATCCTCAACATCAAGAGTGGTAGGGAGGGATTTGGTCCTGTGATCTACCCGGCAACCTGTTGATGAAATTAGCCAGGTGGCGAAATTTGGCCAAGTAGCTAACAAATCAAACAAGGTGCTTCATCCAACCTGAGGGGAAAGATGTTCTAGTGGCCTCTCAAAAATTATTAATTAATTTGGAGAGGCTTTATGTTTACCCCTCATATTTTTACTTCTGAATCTGTTTGTGCTGGTCATCCTGATAAAATTTGTGATCAAATTTCCGATGCTATTTTGGATGCTGCCCTCAGTAAAGATCCTGCTAGTAGGGTGGCGGTGGAAACCTTGGTAACAGCAGGTCGGGTAGTTATTGCTGGTGAAATTACGACCAAAGCTAAGTTGGGTTTGGAGAAAATTGCTCGTCAAGAAATCAGACGACTGGGTTATATCAAACCAGAATGGGGATTTGATGATCAGTCAGAAATATTAATCTTGGTTCACCAACAATCACCAGAGATTGCTACTGGCGTAAATGGAGATGGGGCCGGCGATCAGGGGATGATGTTCGGTTTTGCTTGCCAAGAAACACCTGAGTTGATGCCTCTACCCATCATGTTAGCCCACGGCCTGACCGCCGGCCTCGATCAATTACGGGAAAGCGGGAAAATTCCATACTTACGACCAGACGGTAAATCACAAGTAACAGTGCGCTATGAAAATAATCAACCAAAAGCCATAGAAACCGTAGTGATAGCCGTCCCCCATGACGAAGAAGTGAAGCTCAAAGAAGTAAAACAAGAGCTTTATCAGCAATTGGTAGAACCGCTTCTATATCGATATGGCTATCAAGTGAGTGAAAAGCGCTTAATCGTCAATGGTACTGGCGTTTGGCATCGGGGCGGACCAGCCTCTGATACTGGTGTTACCGGTCGAAAAATCATTGTTGATAGCTACGGTGGCTACGCTCGCGTCGGAGGCGGTGCTTTCAGTGGCAAAGATGCTACTAAAGTTGATCGCTCAGGAGCTTATGCTGCACGCTTTTTAGCCAAAAATATTGTAGCGAAAGGATTGGCGGAATATGCTGAGGTAGCTCTGGCTTATAGCATCGGCAAGGCACAACCAATAATGAAAAATGTTGAAACTTTTGGTACCAATACCGTCGAACCCAAGTTAATTCACGATTTTGTTGACAATCTACTGGATACTTCAGTGCATGGAATTATCAAGGCTTTTGATCTGCAAAAACCAATTTTTCGCCCTACTGCAGCCTATGGTCATTTCGGACGCGAGGACTTTGCCTGGGAAAAAATCAAGTAATTTGCTCAAAAATCATTATTTCTAAACCCATTTGATATATAATGATCACATACGGATCAGTGGCAATTGCGCTACTGCTTCGTAAATCCATAAAAAGGAGGTGCTACATGAAAGCCCTTCTTGCTTTACTGGGTGTTATATTGCTCGCTCTCTTCTGTTCCGCGGTGGCTGATCTTGATTTTTGCGGAGGATTAATGTTTGCGCTCGTTATAGTTGCCTTTATAGCTGTAGGCTTAGGTAACTAGCGCAATTACGCGACCAAAAAAATAACACCACCCTTCTCCCCAGAGCAATCTGGGGAGATTTCTTTTAAAAAGCTTGTATTAAAAAAAATAAAAATTCCTCGAAATCCTAAAGCGCCATGGCTGGATTGGGAGCACCCAAATCAATCGGTCGTTCAAAAGAGACCAGCGTGGGTAGCTTGGCTTTCAATTTATTAGCCAATTCTTGCCAAGATATTATCGCTGTTAAAATTCCCCTTTTATCTTCCTCTAGTTTTTTTTCCTCGTCAGAAAAAATCACTACCGATTCATTAGTTCTCTCTCGCATCGTCATTCCAGTAGTTTCAATTGTCTCTAATTGATCAACTGCTTGTTGATTGGCTGTTTTTTCTTGCTCCAAACGATTGAGTTCGGCTGCATAAAACAAAAGAGCCTTTTGAATTGCTCGTTCCATGCTGACAATTAATGATTGAGTGGCATCAGATTTCTGTTGCACTTCCAATTGAGCAGCCAGCAAATCTTCACTCAACTGAGTAAAAACCGGCACTGCTAATGGAGACTGGGGCAAACCAAATCTCTCCCATAAGCGCCGGGCGGCCTCTTGTTCTGCTGCCGATTCCAATGTTTCACTGCTCAAATCTGCTAATAACTCCGGTAAGTTGGCTGCCAAACTTCTAAAATACGCCATTAATTCTGCCGGTAACGCTTGAATTTCCGTTTTTAATTTTCGAGTCTCATCTTGATCGATCCCGGTAGCCAAAGTCACAGCACTCCCCCCCAGTTCTACTTGTTCGCCAAACATACTGGCCAAAGTTGCTCTTGATTTAGTGCTGATTCTTTCCGACATTATTGCCTTTCTTTGGACAAACTGTCCTGTTTTAATAAAAAAATTACTACTTACTGAGTGTGCCGCTGGAAAGCTAAAGATTTTCTTGGTCGGGGATCAAAAAACTCCCCGGCGGGGAGCATCAGTGATTGGTGAAAAACCAAGTTTGATGCTCGTCAAAAAATTGGCTGAAGATCGGACTTTTCTTGAAACTGATCAAGAGCTCACCGTTGCGGCACAGTGGTAGATTTTCACTACCTTCCACAGCTTGATTAAGCTAACATTTCCAAAGAACTAGCACAATACTAAATGTAGATTTACCATCACTCACATTAAATTTAGAATTCAATTTGAAGCAGTCAAATTAAAAAAGCCAACTAATCTCTCGTGCGTTTCACTCTGGCTGACGATATAATCATTGATGATGGCTGATACTGATTTTCAATCACCAAATACAACTACCAGAGAGCAAACTCCGGGAAATAAATCAACGGATGCAACCGGTTCTAGCACTGAATATATTTTGCGTCGTCTGCACCCAGACGCCGACATCTCCACTTTGCGCAGTTTTTTGATTCAACTAACCAGCATTCAAGAAAACAAGCATCTTTCAGTAAGTTTTTCCTCTCTGCTCAAAGATACTGTTGCTTTTAGTTTGCGCTATACCAGCCAGTCCCCTTTTGACGATCAATATCCTGCTGAAATGTATTTGTTCAAAAGTGAAATAGCGCTCATTTTTTATGATTGGCTCACCCGCCAAAAAAATCTTAAAGAAAATCTTACTACGATTTTAAAAGAAAAGAAGGCAGACGATAAAGCAGCCAATGCCTTGATAACTATCGCCAATTATTGTCAAAATATCGGAGCTAATGAAACGGTAAAAGTTGACAAGTCTAGAGAAAAACAATTTAGCCAATTATTGGAGCGAAGTGGTTCCGTTTCTGCGATTGCCAAATTTATTCTGGATTACTTGGATCATCCCCCAGGGGATAAAGCAACTGAGGAAGAAGGAGAGAAAGAGTCGGGTGGATCGGGAGGTGCACAAAAAGATGATCTATCGACCGATCAAGCAGAAACTACTGATAAATCTGGTCAAGAAACTGGTGAGGATGAAGGTGGAAGTGAAGATGCAGATGAAAAAGATGTTCAGCAACCGACCACTCCTCCAGATCAGCTTCAACCCCCACGACCAACCGACACTGATCAAATAACAACCAAACAGCTTTTTAGTTCTGATGTCCTGCGTGAAACTGCTCGTTTCACTCAAATTGCTCTCATTCAACTGGAAAGATTCCATAATTTACCAGAGGGAACGCTACAAAATTCAGCAGAATTGAGAGCTCAACTCACCCAAAAAAATCAAGAGTTTTTTGCCACCAAATTGTCCAAGGATCATTTCGCAGAAATATTGCAAGATCCTATGGAAAGATTGAAACTCATTCGTGAGTTTTACTCTAGTGTGTTACACAGTAACTCTTTACAGCTAGAAACAGCTAGGGCACTTCAACAAGCCGTTACCAATTCAAAAGATCCTCAGCTCAAAAAACAAATCCTCACAGAAATAGAAAAAGCCAAACGGGGAGAAAATGTTTCGGAATTAATTGGTGGTTTGGCAGAAAATCCAGAAATAACCGAGATTATTAAAAAAATCCAAGCAGCCGATCCCCTATTTCAAAATGATTCTGTAGTCATCAACGACCAACTTTCCAAAGAATTATTACAGCGTCTAAAAGAAGCTGGCGTGCATACAGATCGTGTTCCGCTGGCTTATGAAAATATAATCGGCCGGTTGAACTCCATGGTAGATGGTGGCTTTGATCCCAGGGTTTTAGATCATTTATCTGAACAAAATTATAAATTGTTGTTTTCTGAAAATGCGCCATTTAATCCAGAATTTACTGAGTTTCTAAAAGAATTTATTATTCTAAAAAAAGCGATTAATAATCGAGCTGAAAATAGTCTGACGGGTGATGAATTGTTTGCTTTGCAAGAAGCACAAAGACTGCTGGATGAAAATAATCCTGAAATTAATCCTCAACAATCCCAACAGATTTTTATTCACGGTGTTTTACAACCCACTAATAAAATCATTACAGACAAAAGAGAATTGGGGCTACAGAGTAACCAAACTTTTGCTGAAGCTAGAAATCTTAGTGAGCAGTGGGAAAAAAATTATCGCGTTTATCTACAGGGATTGTGGGAAGAATTCATTGCCGACCAAAAACAAATCGAGACTTTTCAACGCTTTGCTCAATTTGAGGCCGTTCCTCTAGAAGTACCTCAGCAAGAATTTGTAATTTATCTGCAGTCTGCTCAAGCCGGAGCTGATTATCCTCTATTTGAAGCTGGCGAAGAACGCATGCTCTCTCCTTTGGCCGGCATGTCAGATTTTGGTAATAAAGCTCAGCAATTTAATCAAATTAGCCAATTGTCCAAAGGACTAGGTAGAGGATTGTTAAATAGACTAGGTGGCAAAGCAGCAGAAAAAAAGACACAGGAAGCTGTTGGCAAAATTGCGGGAGGTCTTGTAGAAAAAGCTGGCTCCGCCTTGCCCGGAGGACCGCTTACTGGCAAGGCCTTGGGTTGGTTGGCCAAAAATGCCACCACCAAAGAAGGGCGGAAAAAAATCTTATTGGTTGGTGGTGGCGGATTGGGATCAGTTTTAATACCGTTAACTACTTGGGGTGGAAGAATTGGTATGGCAATCGGTGGTGGATTGGGCGCTGCTATTGGTAGCCTATTTCCAGGCGTGGGTAATGTTTTGGGAGGAATAATTGGTGGAATTGGTGGTGGCTGGACTGGCATGGGAATAGAAAGAGGTTTTAAAAATCTATTTGGTGGTGATAGCGCTACCTCTATTAGTTTTCAAAGTCCCAATATTGGCAGTAATATTCTAAGAAGCGGTGGGACTATTTCTAGTGGCACAGCTGGCGGAGGACTTTCTGCAGCCAAAAGCGCTCTAGCAACATCTATGACCGCTACTGCTTCTCAAGCTGTCTTAACCACAATGGGAGTGGTGGGTTCTGTCTTCTTATTTACCAGCATGAATTTTACCGGTGCTTTTTTGGCGGAGTTTCCGCAAATAGATCCTTTGGGTACTTTTGTGCCTGGTTCACAAGGAAAACTGTCTGAATATGTCACTATTGAAAAAAGAGTTTTCATTACTGGCTGTCCAGAAAATAAATGTGAGAATCCTGCTTTTCCTATTAAGGCAGAATATTCCATTATTATTAGACCAAAAGATAATTATAGTATCGCTATTTTGGATGCCACAGATACTTTGAAAGTAAATCACAGCATAAAATCGTGGGAGGAAGAAGGGAAAACTCCTCCCAATATCCCTGAAAGAGTAAAAACCATTGACGACTTTCCAGAACTTTATAAAGATCTCACTATTAACCCTGGAGAAGAACTCGCTTTTTCTTATACTGAAACTTTTGATGAAAAATACAATCACGCCTCTATTGTTAATAATTTTGAAATAGAGATATTTTTTAGTGATCCAAGTTCGGGAGCAACGGGTACTGATAATGCTATTACTGGCGAAGTTATTTACATAGGTAAATATGACCAAGGAGCCGGTTGCTGGCCTACCAATGGTTACATTACTCAAAATCCAACAGGAGAATGGAAAGACTCTAGTGGTAATTTACACAAAGATGGTACACATTTAAATAAAATGGATGCTTTTGACATCGGAGCCTCAACAGGCTCTCCTGTTTTTGCTCCCTTTGGCGGAACAGTTTGTCCAGCCAGTATTGATTCTGGATATGGAATACATGTTATTTTGGATAGCCCCGGAATAGGAAGGTTTCTTTTTGCTCACTTCAGTAATACACCCATTAGAAGTTGTATTTCCAATGTTAGTCCGGGAGAAGTTATTGGCTATGTGGGAAGCACTGGTAATTCTACGGGCCCCCATCTTCACTTTGAAATAGAATGTAATGGTGGTTGGTTCAGATGTAGTGGCGTGACACAAAAAACTTCTAGCTTGGCACCTCTCATGCCAGACGGACTTTCTATTCCGCTTGGTTCACCTGTGAGGACATGCAATAATTAAAAATATGTTTAAAAAATATTGGTTAAGATATCTTATTCTTTTGGCTGCGATAGGAATTGTTTTGAGTTTTATATTGCGTCTGCTCACACCCTCACCAACCATTATTTCCAAAACTGATTTCATTACCACTAATAAAAGCGGAGACTCCACTAAATTTTCAAAAATTACCTATGTCGGCTCTCCTTATACTGAAGTTCCGGAGAAACTTTCTTTACTCACGATTCAACCAAATTCTACAAGTTTGGAGTATGTAAAAAACACCATCATAGAGCAATATGATCTAGAACAGATCATAAATCTGCCCAATTTATGGCAGGGAACCAATTTCTCTCTTTCTTATAATGAAAATGATGATGAATATGTTTTTTCTTCAAATTATGCTTCTCCCACTCAAATAGTTGCTTCCCTTCCGCAAGCAATAAATACGTCTCAACAATTTATTGCAAAAATTTTTCCCAATGTTCAGTTTTCTGTTTTGGATGAGCAAGTTAAATATTTTGGCGGATCTTTTCAAGTAAATGAAGTAAAGCCAAAAGAAGCAAATATTGTAGAAATTCCTTTTGCTTATTCTTTTGATAATATTCCTGTTTATTTAAATCACAAATCTGGATCGGCACTGCGTATTATGGTCAACGGTCTTTATGAAATTCAAAAAGTGATTTTTCAACCAGATATTCTCTTGCTTATTCCTACTGAAAAAACGATAGGGATTATTTCAGTAGAAACAGCTTTGGAAAATATTAATAATCACAATGAAGCTTCGGTGGTTTCAGCTTTTGAAATAAACACTGGTATTTTTACTTTGGAAGAAGTTCGGGAAGGAACTCTTACCTCTGTTTCATTGGAGTATCGTGCTGATTTAAAAACAGGATTTGCCTATCCTTTTTATCGATTTGTTGGAGAATTGATTAATCAAACTGGGCAAGTTATCCAAGCTGAAATCATCACTCCGGCAGTGCCTACTAAATAAAGTCTAGAAAAACTGCGTTTAACTTAAAAAACACTTTATTTTTAGATGCTCTTTTTTATCATCAGGCTTTAAAGTTTCTCTTAGAACCGTTAAGATAGTATCACATGCAAGAACATCCAATCCCGCAAGACGTTACGGGTTATAAATTTCATATTGTTGGCAACATGACTTTGAAACAATTTGCTGAAGTGGGAGCCGGTGTTTTGTTGGCAATAATTATCTATAACACTAACTTGCTTATCTTTATCAAGTGGCCACTGATTGTTCTTGCGGTTGGTTTGGGTGGCATGATGGCTTTTGTTCCTATTGAGGAAAGACCATTAGATCACTGGATCGTTACTTTTTTTAAAAGACTCTATAACCCCACCAAGTTTTATTGGCGCAGAGAAACAGAATTGCCTTTTGCACTCAAACCACAAAAAAAGACTACTAAAATAGTTGAGCCAACTTTTGAAATTGATCTCACTCCAGCCAGAACAGAAAGAATTCGTCAATACATTGAATCTGTAAAACAACCAACTGCAGAAGAACCCTGGATTAGTGAAGAAAAATCTAGGGTGGCAGAAATTTTAAATACTTTTGAAACCGTTGAAGTAAAATCCGTTGATTCTCAAAGTCAAAAAATAAAGCCCTCGCTCATTCCCAGAATCAGAAATCTTCTACCATCACAAAAACCATTAACTCATCAACAAACTGTTTTTCAAAGTGAAAATTCCATTATCAAGCAAGACTCAATGGGTGAGCTTAATAAAATAAAGCAACCAACAATAGAACAATTAACAGAAGAACCAACTCCCCTATCAGTCTCAAAACCAATTGATACTTCTGCAGAAAAAAAAGTTTCGGTAAATAAACAACCCCTTAGCAAAGAAACTACTTTTGAAGATCAACCAGAAGAACAAATGATAAATTCTACTCAAGCTAATCAATTTAAACCGCCGGTAGAACTCCAACCCATTCAACCTCAAAATGCAGTTAATACCAATGCTTCACTCCCCTTTCCTAGAAAAGAACTAGCTCCCAATAAAATCGTTGGTATGGTGATGACCAAAGATAATAAACTGGTAGATCGAGCAGTAGTAACTATCAAAAATGCCAAAGGACAAGTGGCTGGTGCTTTCAACACCAACGTGCTGGGTCAGTTTTTTGTTTCCACTCCTTTTCCCAACGGAACTTACACTATTTCCGTGGAGAAAGCCGGCCTGGAATTTCCCCAAGCCTCACTATCTCTGTCTGGAGAAGTAGTAGAACCATTAGAATTGAGAGCTGTTTAATTTGAAAAATTAATTAGCTGATCAAGAGATTGGTCAAGAGAGTGGCACTAATTAGAAATACTGACTTAAATATAACAAGCAATACTACCTCTGGGTAAAAACTGGATTGCACATTGCTAGCTACTAAACAATTCTTGTAATATGTCCTAAAGAATAAAATGAGTGAAAATCAAGATATTTCTTCTACCACCCAAAAATTCCTAGATATTTTTGATATTACTAGTGATGCCACTGTTCTGCGTGATGGCACGGTTTCTATCATCTTGGTGGTCAGTGCCATGAATTTTGGTTTATTGGCAGAGGCTGAACAAGACTCAATTATTTATTCTTATGCATCACTGCTCAATTCACTCAATTTTCCTATTCAAATCGTGATCAATTCCAAAACCAAAGATGCCACTGCCTATCTTCAACTTTTGGAAAATCAAATCAGCAGAGAAAGTTCTGAGGCCAAAAAGGCCATGATTAAACGTTATCAAAACTTTGTTGCTCAGCTAATTAAAGAAAGAAATGTTCTAGATAAAAAGTTTTATGTAATCATTCCTGCCCAACCCATCGAAGTGGGTATGCTAACAGCTCAAAGCGTTCTTCCTGGTAAACAAGTCCCAGAAATTACTCAGGAACAAAAAACCGCAGTAATTGAAAAGGGGTTGGGTATTCTGGAACCCAGGCGCGATCATTTAATTGCTCAATTTAATAAAATTGGCCTTTATGCTAGGCAATTGGTTACCCAAGAAATTATTGAGATTTTTTACAATAATTACAATCCTGAAGCTTCTGAGGGTCAACAAATCACTGATAGTAAAAACTACACCACCGCAATGGTAAATGCTGGCACCACCAAAGCTCCCTCCCTGACTGAAATTCGTCAACAGATTGATGTTAAAACTCAATTGGAAAAACTTTCTGGGCAAGAAAAAGAATCCATTCTTGATAAAGAAACCGAGCCAATAGGAGAATTGCCACAACTAGATAAATCAACTGATTTACCGATTAATCAGCCAGTTCAGCCAGTTGGTCAAGTAAATCAGCCAATTAATCAACCCACTCAACCAACTGAGCAAGTGACTCAATCGGTTGGCCAGCCAGCTCAATCAATCGATCAGTCAACCCAGCCGACCGACCAAACAATTCAACCAATTCAACCAATCGAACAAGCAAATCAGCCAAGTATTCAACCCATTAAAAATGACGAAGCTCCTCTGCCCCCAGTGGCCGAACTTTAAGTCTTTGTTCTCAATCTGGACAAATACGTTTACAATAAACTTTAATGCCTATGAAACTGCCATTTAAAATTCCATTTTTAAAGAAAACAAAACAGGATGAACCTGTGGCTACTAGTCAGGAGCAACAAGAAATAAAAAAACTTGAGGAATTTTCTCGCGGATTAGTCACTATTCAGGATATTATTGCTCCAGAAGCTATTGAAGTAGATTTTACTTATCAAAAAATAAATTCTACCTATACTAGAACAATTTTTGTTGCTGGCTACCCTCGGGCTGTACCAGCAAACTGGCTTTCACCATTAATTAATTATCCCAATCAAGCCAGTATCTCTATGTTTATCTATCCAGTTGATTCATCTGAAGTACTAGATAATTTAAAACGCAAAATTACTGAAATGGAGGCAGAGATTCAATCAGATGTCCGCGCCGGCAAGATCAGTAATATTAATACCGAGATTAAACTAAGTGATGCTCGTTCTATTCGGGAGCAACTCGCCGCCGGCGCGGAAAGATTTTTCCAGTTTGGTTTATACATTACTTTGTCTGCCAAAAGCTTGGATCATTTGGATAAAGTGACAAAAAATGTGCAATCAATGTTGGGTTCACTACTGATTGTTTCCAAAAAAGCCACCATGCAAATGGATGAGGGATTTAAAACTACCCTGCCTATGGGAGAAGATAAATTATTGGTTACCCGCAACATGGATACCACCTCACTGGCTACTACTTTTCCCTTCACTTCTTCAGAACTGACCATGGAAACAGGCATTTTATATGGCATTAATGAACATAATGATTCTTTAGTAATTTTTGATCGTTTTAAAATGGAAAATGCCAACATGGTCATTTTTGCTAAATCAGGCGCTGGTAAATCTTATGCAGTGAAACTAGAGATTTTACGTCAATTAATGTTTGAAACAGAGATAATTGTTTTGGATCCAGAAAAAGAATATGAGGAATTATCCAAGGAGGTAGGAGGAGAATACATTAACTTTACTTTTGGTGGCAAATCAAAAATCAATCCCTTTGATCTATCAGCTCTTTATGAAGAGGGCGAAAATGAATTGGGTCAAAAAATTCTTTCTTTGCATGGACTTCTAAAAGTAATGTTGGGGGAAATGACTCCCCAACAAGAGGCTCTACTTGATCGCGCGCTAGTAGCTGCTTACAAGTCTAAAGGCATTACCCCAGATCCAGCCACTCAAACCAACGAACCTCCTCTTATGGAAGATCTTTATAAAGTTCTGATTGGTATGGAAAATAAAGATGCTGATGACTTATCGGCTCGCCTAGAAAAATTCATCACTGGTTCTTTCCGCGGTATTTTAGACAAACCATCAAATATCAATATCGTCAATCAATTTACGGTTTTTTCTGTTAAAGAAATGGAAGAAGAACTAAGACCAATTGCCATGTACATTATTCTAGATTTTATCTGGACAAGAGTTAAAAAGGATCTGAAAAAACGCTTACTTATCATTGACGAAGCTTGGTACTTTATGAAACATCCCGATAGTGCTTCTTTTATTCACTCCATGGCCAAACGTGCCCGAAAATACTATTTGGGAATCACTACCATTACTCAAGACGTTGAAGATTTTTTACACAACGACTACGGCAAGGCCATCGTGAGTAATGCCTCTATTCAATTTTTGATGAAACAATCTACTGCTTCTATGCCAGTCCTTTCCGAAACTTTTTATCTTTCTGAAGGAGAACGTCAATTATTGGTTTCTGCTGATATTGGTGAGGGCATCTTTTTTGCTGGACAAAATCATGTAGCTATTCGTGTCGTAGCCAGTGATGAAGAGCATCAAGTAATTACCAGTAATCCAGAGGAGATTTTACGTCAGAGAGCAGCTCAAAAAGCAGCTGGCCTGGCCTCTATAGATCAAACAACAATACAGCCAAGTCAATCAATCAGACCAAGTGTTACTCAAATTAATAAATCTATCAATCAACCAACTAATCAGTCAGTCAATCAGATGGCTCAGGCTAATCAACCGACTCAACCAATTAATCAATCAGCTAATCAATCAGCCGATCAGCCAATTTCTCAAACTTCAGCTCAATCAGCTAATATTGATAAAAAAGAAAAGGACGAACAATCACCTTCTTACTCTGGTCACTACGACATAAACGACTACTCACCGCCAACTTCCCCTTGACAGTTTGTGGGAAACTATGTGTATAACTATGAACGATCAATGGTAGCTACTAACTACCATGTAGATTACATTTATTATCCTTAGTTTTTTAATACAGCCGCCCAAGAAAAAAATAGTATGTTTACTACCACTCTCGAAGAGAGCGAAATTATTAAAATCTGGTCTGCTACTCAAAAAGAATTAGCGGATCAATTAACTCCAGCAGTTTTTAATACCTGGATTGTTTCCAATCCTTTGACAAAAATTGAGGTTGACCAACAAAATAACGCCTTAGCCACTATTGTTTGTCCTACTGCTTTCCATGCCACCAATCTTAAAAAAAATCTTTATACCCAAATCAAGCAATCACTGGAAAAACAACTCAAAAAAAACACCGAACTATCTTTTATAGTTGGTTCTCCAGTAAATAAACAAACAGATGATGAACAAAAAAATTCTACAAGAAAAGCTACTATTGGTAATAATTTTTTAAAGATACCCCATCAAAAATCTCCCTCACCTACCGTAGATGAACTATTCTCGGCTCACACCCTACAAGCTACTATTCAAGACAGAATGAAGGCTGCGGCGCGTAGAGTAGGCCTACGCCCCGATTACACCTTCAAAACCTTTGCCGTCTCCACTAGTAACGAACTAGCCCACGCCGCAGCCACCGCAGTCTCCAATAATCCAGGTACTACCTATAATCCCCTTTTTCTTTATGGCGGGGTAGGGGTTGGAAAAACTCATCTAATGCATGCCATTGGCTACAACGTGCTTCAACAAAATCCGGAAACGAATATTATTTATAGAACTGGAGAAGAATTCACAAATGAAATCGTAGCAGCCATTCAAACCAAGAAAGCCTTTGACTTTAAAAGAAAATATCGCAATGCTCAAATATTAATGATCGATGATATCCAATTCATTGCCGGAAAAATGACTGTTCAGGAAGAATTTTTTCACACCTTCAATGCTCTCATCAAACAATCCTTCCAAATCATTCTTACTTCCGATCGCCCCCCTCATGAAATTAATCTCATGGAAGATAGATTACGCTCTCGTTTTGAAGCTGGTTTGATGATTGATATCCAACAACCTTCTTTTGAACTGAGAACTGCCATTTTACTAATTAAAGCTCAAGCCAATAATTTAGATCTCCCCATGGATTTAGCTCAACATATCGCTTCCAAAGTTGATAGTGCTAGACGCATTGAGGGTATTGTCACTCAACTTCGATCAGAAATAGAATTAAAAAATAAAGTCATTTCTCTTGAGTTGATTCAGGAAATTACTAAAAGCGAAAAAATTAATCATCAAAATATTTTACGAGTTAATCCTCAAGACGTTATTAAAACCGTAGCCAATCATTACCGTATCAAACAAAGTGCTGTCAAAGGCAAAAGACGTACAAAAGAGGTAGTAACCGCTCGTCATACTGCCATGTTTTTCTTGAGGAAAGAACTTAATATGCCTTTAGAGGAAATTGGGAAGTGGTTCTCGGGTAGAGATCATACTAGTGTTTTGCATGCTATTAAAAAAATAGAGAAAGAAACTATTGAAGAAAACTTGGTTCAGCAAGATATTTCTGCAATAAGAATGTCGCTTAATGCTCTTTCAAAATCATAGTTTTCCCCAAATGTGGAAAACTTTGTAGAAAACTCTGTGGATTATGTTTGGAAAACTGTGGATAATTTTGGGCAATTGTGTAAAGCCCTTGCATTTTTCCCCGCTTTTCCCTCACAATACACATAGTTTTTCAGGTGGTAAATCAAGAGAATCCACAATGCTTTTTATGTTTTTACTTGATAAAAAGCGCGGTTTTTCCCACTTATCCACCGTCTCTATTACTACAACAAATATAATTAAGTAATAAGAAGATAGGAATGAAAAAAATAAAATAAATCATGAAAATTACAGTTTTACAAGAAAACCTAAAAAATGCTTTAGGTAGTTTGCAAAAAGTTATTCCCAACCGACCGCAATTACCAATTCTTTCATCTGTTTATCTAAAAGCAGAAAAAGATTCATTGGTTCTGGCTGCCACAGATCTTTATTTGGGAATCAAAAATACTATCCCAGCCAAAGTGACTAAGGGAGATACTCTGGTAGTACCAGGAGATATTCTTAAGAATTTGATATTTTCTTTTTCAGCTGGAGAAATAGAAATAGAAAAAAAAGATAATTCTCTTATTTTAAAATATGGTAATAGTATCTCCTCAATCCCCTATCAATCAGCAGAGGATTATCCATTATTTCCAGAGATATCAGGCGAGAGTTATTCGCTTTCTACTAAGCTATTGGAAAAAATAGAAAAATATATTTCTTTTGCTGCTGCTATCGATCAAACCAGACCTATTTTAGCTTCATTATTATTTTCATTTAAAAAACAGGGATTAGAGATAGTAGGTACAGACGGTTTTAGATTGGCTACTCTAAATACGACTGAAAGTATTAAAGATTTTGAGGAAGATCTTCTCATTCCAGTTAAGGCTTTAAGTGAAGTATTTCGTATGGTTTCCCAAACAGAAGAAAAACAGGTGGAGTTTAAAATTGCCAGAGAATTAAAACAAGTTTTGTTTTCCATTAATGGTGCTCAAATATATGTTCGTTTGATTGAAGGCGAATATCCACCTTATAAAAAAATTATTCCACCTGATTTTGAACACAAATTTGCTTTGGATTGGGATGAATTAAATACACAAGTCAAGAGAGCCTTTATTTTTTCCAGAGATATTTCCAACATTATTCGCTTTGAGATTAGTAAAGGTAGATTGGAGATAAAAGCTAGTTCACCCGCCCATGGTGAATATCAGGGTGAGATTAGCATCTCTCATCAGGGAAATCCATTGGAAATAGCCTTTAATGCTGTTTATTTATTGGATTTTTTGGCTACCCAACGAGCGAGTGAATTAATTTTTATGATGAATGAAAGTCTAAAACCAGCAGCGTTCAAAATTCAGGAGGAAAAAGATTATTTATATATCGTAATGCCTTTTCGCACTACAGACTAAAAAACAGTCTGGTATAATTCCACATCATGCCAAAAAGAACTTGGAACCCTAAAAAGAAAAAACGTTTACGAACTCACGGTTTTATAGAACGGATGAAAACCCTGACTGGCCGTTCTGTATTAAAACGTCGTCGCGCTAAAGGGCGACAAAAACTCACTGTGGTTAAGAAAAAATAACTACGTGTTTAAGTTTGCGTGAGCACTTATACTAAAGCAATATGCTTGCTCGTTTTCATAGACTCAACTTTCGTTTGCAAAAAGATAGAGATCTTTTTCGTTTTGGAAAATTTCAGCAAGAGAAGAATTTCCAATTAGCCTATGATTTTAAAGGTGAAAATTTTCAATTTAGTGTAATGGTTCCCAAAAAAATCATTAGTTCTGCTGCAGCTAGAAATGCTCTACGTCGTACAATTACTACAGCGCTACCTAGAGAGTTTGTAGAATTTAATAATTTACGCCTGGCAATAAAGATTACTTCCAGAGATGCTACTTTACTCAAACAAACAGATTGGAAGAATTTTTTTGATAATTTATTCAAAAAATTATCAGTGCAATAAACTCAATTCTAAATAAAAAATCAGTTTAGAAAACTCAACTTAAAAAGACCGACTTAAAAACCTAATCTAAAAAACTCAACGATGTTTAATAAAAAAGCTTTTAATATTTATCGATCTTTGGAGCCGATTAAACAAAGAATTCTTTTTACAGCTTTTGGTTTTAATAGCCACTGTAAACATTTTCCCACCTGTAGCGTTTATACTGAAAAACAAATTAACAAGCATGGTACAATCATGGGATCTTTAAAGGGATTTATAAGAATTTTAACTTGTTGGTAATATGAATTTTTTAATCACACAATTTATCCAATTATTGTCTTTTTTAAATGAATTTTTGGGCAGTTTAGGCTGGTCAATTATTGCTTTTACTCTATTGGTTAGGCTTGTTTTATTACCCATCACTCTCTCTTCTATTCGTGCTCAAAAAAAACTAAAAGACCTACAACCAGAATTAAAGAAAATATCTGGTAAATTTAAAAATAATAAACAAGCTTTACAACAAGCTCAAATGGAGTTGTATAAAAAATACAATATTAATCCACTGGCTGGTTGTTTACCCCAAATTGTTCAGATTTTCGTCTTGATTATTCTTTACCGCGCCTTATTGGATTTCCTAGGAAATGGTACTGCCAATGGAACTAATTTACAGTTTTTTTGGTTAAATTTGGGAGAACCAGATAATACCTATATTTTGCCAATTTTAGCTGGTGTTAGTCAACTTTTCTTATCTTTTATGATTGCTCCTGGTGCAGAAATTCCAGATGTAGTATCCAATAAAAGCAAGAAAAAGAAGATTCAAGAAGCCAATAAAAAAGAAGAGAAAACTGCTGATATGGCCGCTACCATGCAACAACAAATGTTGTTTATTATGCCTCTGATGACCGGCTTTTTAGCGGCACGCTTTCCTTCAGGATTAGCACTCTATTGGGTGGCAGCCACGATTTTTAGTATAGTTCAGCAATATTATGTTTCTGGCTGGGGAGGTTTAACTTCCTATTGGCAAAGATTGTTAATTAAAATTAAAAAATAAAGAGCATATGAAAAAGATTAAAGATAGGATCTTAAGAATTTTTGATTTTTATGAAATTGAAGAAGCAGATATTGATTTTGAAGAAGTAAAACAAAACGAAAAAATTTATTTAAACATCCTCTTACCAGAGGATCAAGCAAAGCATTTTATTGGTAGTAGAGGTGAAACGTTGGAAGCATTGGAGCTTTTGACAAGACTAGCTCACTTGGACGAGTTGAGCGAGGGAGAAAAGTTAATAATTGACATTAATGGTTACCGCAAGGAGAAAGAAGAAAAACTCCGAGAACGGGCGATTAGAGCAGCTCAAGGGGTCATTGAAACTGGGCGCGAATATATTTTTGCTGATTTAAATTCCTATGAGCGCTATCTCGTACATAGCGCTATTGGAGAAAATCAGGAATTAAGTCAAGTAGAGACTGTTTCTGAAGATGATGCTTATGGTCGGGTTTTGATCATCAAACTTAAAGTTTAATTTAATAGAACATGCAATTAACTATTCACACTGATGGAGGTTCTCGGGGCAATCCCGGCATTTCTGGCGGAGGAGCCGTGGTTTTTCAAGATGATCGAGAAATACATTCTATGAGTGCTAGTTTTGGAATAAAAACCAATAACGAGGCAGAATACTTGGCAGTGATAATGGCTCTAAAATGGTTGAAAAAATTTTCTCAGAAACAATCAATCAAACAAGTAAAGTTTTTTCTTGACTCAAAACTGGTTACAGAACAACTCAATAAGGCTTGGAAAATCAAAGAACCACGTTTGAGAACTTTAGCTCATAATTGTTGGGAAATTATCGAAACACTCCCCTATTCAGTTATTTTTTCTCATGTGAGACGTGAGAAAAATGCCGAAGCAGATTTGCTAGCCAATCAAGCGATGGATACAGCTACAATGTAAGTAGCTGTCTATGTCTCGTTTAGAAACCTTACCGGCATCCCAAAATCAGCGCGTCCTCTTAATTGGAGCTCAGACGTGGTTATTTTCTTTAATCAAAGAGAGATTTATTGACTACGATATCCAAGTGATTGAAGTAACTGAGATTGATTTTCTAAAAATTGATCACCAGAGTTTACATCTAGAAACCATTTATAAAATTATCTGGTGGGTTGACTTCACCGATTTGAGGACTCAGCAATTGGTGTCCAATAATCTCCAATCAATGAAGGATATTTCATTCATTATTTTGGGTAAATTACCAGAATTATTCCTATTGGAAACAGAGAAATTACCTCAAGAGATTACTAAAGCTCAAGAATTTTTTGTCAATCTTGCCGGAAAATTTACTTCAGCTCAATTGTTTTTTGTCAGAGATTTGGTAAATGAGGAAGAATTATCAGTAATTTTTCAATTTGTTTTTCGAGGGTTTAAAAAAAACATTCTCCTAGATCCTCAGGCTCACTGGTTTTTCTGCACTCGGCGAGATTTTTTTAAAGCCATCGAGCCCTATCTAGTCAGACCCCATGCCGTGCAACGAGTCTTAATCCAGGGTAAAAAAATTATTAGTAGTGTGATTCTAAAAAAAATAGTGGATTTATTAGCGCGTTATTACAATCTTTCCTTCAAAGTAATTTCTGTTATCGCCGAACGCCACTCTCCCCCACTCTTGGGTTTTGCAGAAGCTACCATAACATCACAAACAACGAATTTTATTGATGACTTTATTCGTCAAAAAAAATCGTGGCAAAAAGTGGCTGAGGATCTCCCCTTTCCTTCTGAAAAACATCTCTATCAAGACCTTTTAGAATCAAACGAAGATCGGCCTTTAGACAATATTCAGTTAAATGAATCAATTGAACTGATGAAAGAGAATTATTCTGAGAGAAATTCAATAAATGGTAAAAAGCCAAAAGTTTCTATTTCCGAGTCTCAAAGTAATTTTGAGCAACAGGAGGTTGATAAAGAAAAAAGATTGATAAATGGGGAAGAAATTACAAAAGAACCTGTGGAAGAAGAGAAGATAGAAAGGGAACTAGCTCGCATTTTTCATCAGCAAAGAGATGAAAAAAAGCAAAAAAGAATTGGTTTTAAAATAAAAATAATCAAAAAAATAGCCCAAAAATCCAAAAAAAATAAAACACTTTTTTTTGGCGGAATGGTTGCCGTGTTTGTGGGGGGAGTAATTCTTTCTCTCTGGGGAATATTATTTCTTACCACTGTTTTTGCTCGCAAAGAAGTGATGGCTTTTTTCACGACAAATTCTTCTCAAACAAAGCAGGTATATCAACCTGATTTCTGGACTCAAGCATTAATTTCTCAAACAAATTTTTATCAAAATTTTTTGGATAAATCCTGGCTTGGAGCTAGTGGCGAGTTGGCAGAATTTAGTCAAGATTTTACTCAACTCAGTCAACAGCAAATAGAAATTAAAAATTTGGGAGGGCAATATCTTTTAAGTTTATTGAGTGGAAAAGAGGCTTTATCAGATTTATCGTCCTTACTGAATGAAAAACTGACCGAGGTTCAAAAATCAACCAATAAGATAGTTAATTCCGCAGAACTGGTTTTACCAGGCATATTAGATTCAGAAAATGATTGGTTGACGGCTTTTCAGCAAACCACTCAAAATCAAGCCCTAGCACTTCAACTGCCAGACCTATTAAGCTCTATTTTTGGAGGAGAAGGAAAGCGTACCTACGCAGTATTATTACAAAACAATTTAGAATTAAGACCAACAGGTGGTTTTATTCAAGCAATTGGTTTTCTCACGTTTGATCAAGGATTGTTAATTGATAGCCAAATTGTTAATCCTTATGATCTTGATCAGCGAGTGTTGGCCTCGGTTTTGGCTCCAACAGAGATAAGAAAATATTTGGGAGAAAATAATTGGTATTTGCGTGATAGTAATTGGAATCCGGATTTTCCAGAAACTGCCTTAAGAGTATCTTGGTTTATTCGTCAAGCAATTGGCCTGCAGGTGGATGGGGTTTGGGCCATTAATTATCTTGCTCTACAAGATATGTTGGAAGCAATTGGCCCATTGGAATTAGCCAATTATAATGAGCTATTAACAGAGAAAAATCTTTTGGAAAGAGTAGAGTTTCATTCAGATGATGAGCTAACCAATGTTAAAGAACAACAACAAGATTATGCCACCACTGTTTTTAATCAATTTTTATTGCAATTACAGACAATGTCACCAGAGCAAGCTACGGCGTTTTTGGATACTTTACAACTTGGTTTAACCAACAAACAAATTTTGGTTAGCCTATTTGACCAGGAACAGGCAGAGCTTACAGAGAAAATGGGTTGGAATGGTCAGATAATTAATCCAATTTGTCCCACTCGATTTTCACAAGTAACTTGTTTGGTTGATCAAATTTTTCAAGTAGAAACAAACATTGGACTGAATAGGGTAGGGGCTTATATCAAAAGAGAAATAGAACATCGCGTAGATTTGAGTGACGAAAAAATTGCTCATACTAGATCAATAATTTTTAAAAACACCAGTCGTTCCGATGGTTGGCCCCTGGGTTCTTACAAAACCTATCTTCGTTTTATTCTGGACGGGGAAGCTCAGCCCAGTTCCATAAGCATTGATGGTCGAAAAATCGTGGGCGATCAAGTGATGATCTATGGAGAAGGTGGTAGGCGAGTGGTGGGAGTGCCGGTAGAAGTACCCAAGCAAGCAACGGTTACAGTGGAGTTTTATTACTTGACCGAGACAATACCTCAAGAATCATTCTCCTATTTATTATTTGATCAACAACAATCTGGAGTAGAGGAGACACCAACCAAGATTGTTATTTATAATTCCGATCAAAAACCAAGCCTAATAGCTCCTCGAGCTGAGTTATTTGGCAACTCGGTGGAATTTAATCAAATCAAGAACGAGCATCTATTTGTGGGAGTACGCTATTAACATTATTAGTTATTAAATCAGCATTATTAATTTCAAAAATAAAAAACAACTCAAAACACGTTGTGAAAATATACTGTTTACTAATTATTCATTGGTTTTTATTCGCCCCACTTAGATTAAAAATTGATTAAAAAATCCTTAAAAAATGCCAAAATTATTTTTTTAGGTTTTGCCCTTTTCACGTGAGCTCCCTCTGGTGTACATTAAAAAATCCTTAAAAAATCGAGTTTTCTCAATTATTTAATAATGATTTGTGTTAGAATGTGCGCTTACTTTTAATCGATTAAACTAATTACTTGAATTAATTGATTAAATCAATCGACCATCAAGTTAAATAAAAAATTATGACCAAAATTACTTTCCCAGTTCAAAAACGGGCAACTCAAAAACCAAAGGAACTTCGTCGAGAAGGAATTATTCCAGCCAATATTTTTGGCGATGGCGACTCGATTGCCATTCAGGCGGATACGCTTGGTTTTAGTAAGCTTTATGAACAAGTGGGAGAGACTGGACTAGTTTACTTAGAAATTGAAGGAGATGCTGATCAGCATCCAGTCTTGGTAGAAGAAGTGCAAACAGATCCAGTTAGTGGAGAGTTATTGCATGTTTCACTCAAACAAGTAAATCTAAAAGAAAAAATCGAGGCCGAAGTGCCGGTCGAGACAATCGGCGAATTTGATGTTCCTCAAGGTGTTTTGGTGGTAGTCAAAGACCAAATCGAAGTAGAGGCTTTACCAGCAGATTTACCAGAGAAATTTGAAATAGACATTAGTGCTTTAACTGAAATTGGCCAAATGGTAACTTATGCTGATCTGAAATATGATAAAAATAAGGTTCGTTTGATTTTGGGTGAAGAAGGTGAAGAAGAACCAGTGGTGTTGGTACAAGAGCAAAGAGCTGAGGAGCCAGAAGAAGAACCAGAAGTGATCGAAGGTGAAGAGAAAACCGAGGGCGAAGCTGAAGGTGAAAAAGCTGAGGATTCCAAAGAGGCTGGTGAGAAACCTGAGGAAGCTAAAAAAGCCGAGTAAAAACTTGACTGAGATTTGGTTGAAGCTTGGTTTTGAATGAGTTGGAGTCTGGTTAAAAATTGATTATAGCTTGGTTGAAACTTGGTCAAGATTAATTTAAGCCAAATCTGGCAATCGATAATTTAAACTTCAAACTTGTCTTTTTAATCAATAAAAAAATCTCTATTTGGATTGATAAAACGTGCTAATTGTAAGTATTTATTTGCTTCTTCATATTGTTGCGCTTCATGAGCCAAAATGGCCAAATTTATATAATCGGCCTGAGGGATAAAGTTTTTTTTCAGGGTTTCAGTGCGGTAAGTTTGAAAAACTTCACTCAATTGCTCGTTTTTAATAGTGCGATAAACGGGAACTATCTCTTGACTATTTTCCAAAGAAATATTTAATTTGACAGCGTGTTGAGGCTGGGCGTTTGGTAACCAAATCAAGCCGGCTCCAAGCGCGATTAAACAGACAGTGAGGAGTAAATTGACCACCATCAGCCGAGTGATTTCCAACGGAAAGAAAATCAATTGACCAAAAGTCAGTCCAAGTTTGCCGATTAGTTTTAATGTAAAAAGAGGGAACTTAAGTTTCCACATAAAGCTATTATTCTTTGGATTTAGTTGGCCATAAAGCAGTAATTAATAATGGTTCATTTGTTATTTTTTTCTCGACCAAAGTTTGCCAAACAGCTTCTGTTACGAAAGGCGTAAATGGATGAAGTAATTTAAGAAAAGTTTGTAGACCGGCAATTAGTTGCTGGCCGCCGAGCTTGCCAGCTTTGGCGGTTTCTATACATTCGTCGCAATACCAATGCCAGAATTCGTTATAAGCAGTCTCGGCGGCCAGCCCTAATTGAAAATTAGTTAGATTCTTGGTAATTACTTGACTAACTTCCTCGATTTTTTTATTAAATTGATCATTAATTTTTTCTTCACCTGCCTGAGTAGTATCCAGGTGTTCCAAAACAAATCGGGAAGCATTCCAAAGCTTATTGGTTAAATTGCGCATGGCTCTGAAATCTTGTTCACCCACGGCTTTGTCCAATCCCGGCGTCGACCGGATTATTAAGGCCATTCTGAGCGCATCAGCACCGTATTTTTCGGTTAGTTCCATTGGGTTGACCACGTTACCCTTACTCTTACTCATTTTTTGACCTTTGGCGTCTCTAATCAGTCCGTGTAAATAGATATCAGTGAATGGCAGTTTGCCAGTAACATATTTTCCCATGAACAACATTCTCATCACCCAAAACATCAAAATATCATAGGCAGTCTCCAGCACTTGAGTGGGGTAGAAGCGTTCAAAATCTTTTTCAGACAAACTCTTGAGGGTAGTAAACGGCCATTGTGCCGAGCTAAACCAGGTGTCCAGCGTGTCGGTTTCTTGAAGATAATTTTCACCGGGAGATTTGAGAGCAATCATATATTCGGCCGTCAATGGTGCGCGTAATTCTTGTAAACCCTGTCCAATTTCTTTGATTGCATAATTTTTAGCTAATAATTCTGAGCTAGTTCCAGTAATTTTTTCTCCAGTTTTGGTCAAAAAAGTAATTGATAGATCTAGATTTTTTTCTAGGTCGTACCAAACCGGCATTCTAATTCCCCAAACAATTTGACGTGAAATATTCCAATCATAGAGATTTTCGAGCCAGTGTTTGAGAATTTTGTCGTAACCAGTGCCATGAATACGAATCTTTTTCTCTTTTAGTGCTTCCAACACTGGTTTAACCAATGGCTTAACTTTGATAAAAAATTGCGGTAGCAAAAGTGGTTCGATGACGTGCTTGCAACGATAACAGGTTGCTATTCTATTTTTATATGATTCATCAATCTTTTCTATCAATCCATTTTTTTGCAAATCCGCTACTACTTGTTCACGAGCTACCTTAACTTTCAATCCAGCATATTTCCCCCCAGTCGCGACGATTCGTCCCATCAAATCAATTGCTGGATTAATAGGCAAGCCAAGCTTTTTTGCTACGGCAAAATCTTCTCGATCATGAGCGGGGGTAAGTTTAACCACGCCGGTGCCAAAGTCCGGATCTACAAAATCATCACCAATAATTTCCATTTCGACTTGAGTTAGAGGATTCAAAACCTTTTTGCCAATTAGTGCTCGTCTCTTTTTATCTTTGGGATTTACTGCCAAATGAGTGTCGGCAAAAATTGGTTCTGGTCGAACCGTAGCCACAGTCACAAACTCACCAACCCGATCGACCAAAGGATATTTAACGTAATAAAGCGGAGTAGTTTGTTCTTGATGAATTACTTCCAACTCAGAGAAACTAGTCCCGCAGTGAGTGCAGTAATTGACCAATTGTTCATCTCGATAAAGCAGATCATCTTGGTCTAGTTTGAGCAGGGTTTTTAATGCCTCATCGACGGCTTTTTGATCAAGAGTAAAAACAAATCTAGACCAATCAGCACTTGCTCCCAATCTTTTCATTTGTTTGATAGCTACTCCAGAATTTTCCTGAACATAATCCCAAATCATCTGGTAAAGAGTTTCCCGATCAAAATCAAACCTGGTTTTATTTTCCTTTTTTAGTTTTTTTTCAAAGACAAATTGAGTTTCGATTCCGGCGTGATCTGCGCCTGGTAACCAGAGGGTATCATCACCCAGCATACGATGAAATCTAGTGAGGACGTCCTCGATTGCCACAAACATGGCATGACCCACATGCAGAGGATCATTGGCATTGGGTGGAGGCATGATAATGGTAAAGGGTTTTTGATTTTTAGCTAGCTGTTTTGCCGGAGAAAAAACCTGATTTTCTTCCCATAATCCATAAATTTTTTGCTCGTATTCTTGATGATCGTAACGCTTATCCATGACCTGAATTGTATCACGATGGCCTCTGGGAAGAGAGCTCGAGCATGATTTATCTAAACTTTTTCGACTAATAATTAATTACAGCAAGAATAGTTATCACCTAGTGGAATATTTTTTATTCAAATTTTTAGAATCATGACCCGATCCCAACTCTCGCCTCAATTATTAGCTCGCCGGGTTGTATTAGTTAATGAACAAGATGAAGAAATTGGCTCGGCTAGCTTAATTGAAGCTCATCAGAAAAAAGGATTGTTGCATCGTGCTTCTTCTGTGTTTTTATTTCGTAAAAAAAATGGCAAATTAGAGTTTCTCATCCAACAGAGAAGTCCACAGAAAGTTCTAGCAGCCAATCTATGGGCCAATACTGTTTGTGGCAATGTTACTCCAAAGGAGGATTGTAAACATTGCATTACTCGTAGACTTAGAGAAGAATTGGGGATTGAAAAATCAGATCTGACTAAATTAGTAAAATATCGCTATCAAGTTGATTGCGGTGGTGGTTTTGCCGAAAACGAAATAGATCAAATTTTTGTGGGTTGGTATGATGGCTCAATTAATCCCGATACTAGCGAGGTTATTCAAGCTAAATGGGTTGATTGGCAATCATTTTTGGCTTTTATTCAAAAGGGAACTATACCAACTGATAAAAATGAAAAACTAATTTTTCAACAAGATAATTTTGCTCCCTGGATAAAATTGATGTTTAATGAACCTCAAGTTTTGGAATCATTGGAAAAATTTATTAAACAATCATGACAACCCCCCAACACGTAGCGATTATTATGGATGGCAATCGTCGTTGGGCACGCCAACAAGGTCTGCAGGCCTCACTGGGCCATAAACAAATGGTGGAAGAGGGAATTGAGCGGATAGTAAGAGGGGCGAAAAAGTTGGGAATTAAGTATCTTACTCTTTGGGCTTTTAGTACGGAAAATTGGCAGAGGGATAAAAAAGAAGTGCAGTTTTTGATGAAACTTTTTCGCCAAATGTTTACCAAAGAGGTTAAAAAACTTCACGAAAAAGGAGTAAGAATTCGCACCATAGGTGATCTGAGTCGTTTTGATCAAGATATTCAGGATAGTATTGCCAAATGGGTTGAAGAAACAGCAAAAAATAAGGATATCACCGTGATTTTTGCTCTTAATTATGGTGGCCAGGATGAAATCTTGCGAGCAATAAATAAGATTACTCAAGAAATAAAATCAAATAATTCTCAACCAAAAAAACTTAGTCAGTCAAGATTTGAACAATACTTGGATACGGCTGATTTGCCCAAAGTGGATTTAATCATTCGTCCAGGAGGAGAACAGCGTTTATCAGGTTTTCTTGCCTGGCAAAGTGCTTATGCGGAATTGTATTTCACGGATGTATTAATGCCGGATTTTGATGAAAATGAATTAACAAAAGCCGTGAAAGAATTTCAACGTCGTCAACGAAGATTTGGCAAATAATAAAAATACTTAAAGTGGCCACTGAGTCTCGGGCCCAGGGATTCTGAATTTTAAAATAGTTTTTACCCCTGTAAAATCACTGATTAGATTGAGAATAATAAAGGCAGACAGTGCTACCACTAGGCCGATTACTGCAGAAGTGATTGATTTTTGGGCTTTTTCTACGTTTTGACTATTTCCACCAGATAGCAAAATATTAAAGGCAGCCACAACGACCATGATAAAGGAAACTATTCCTACTAAAGTTAAAAAAGTAGCCAAGACATTGGCCAATAAACATTGAAAACCTTGGATAGTGGCTACCGAGCTATCATTTTCACTCACACACACTCCACTCCAAGAACTGGTTTGGGCTAGAGCAGGGGAGGCGCTAGCTAAAAAACCAAGCAAGGCAGAGCCGATGACCGCTATTTTCCGATTAATATTTTTCATATAAGCGTAATTATACATACAAAATCGAGATAAAAAAATCTATTCAAAGCTGGACGGTTTGGTTTTTTTAAAAAATAAAAAAAAGAAGCCCTCGCACGTTAGTGAGAAGGCTTCTGAATTTCAATTAATTTAATTAACCATTGATGGTTCTAGTTTCCAGCACTTCATTTAGGTCTTTGAAGCCCAAGAAGTTCAAGGCTAAAGTAAGAATGGCATAAGAAGCAGCCACTACGATCAAGCCGATTATCGCTGAGGTAATTTTGTTTCTAGCACTTTCGGTTTTACCTTTATCACCTCCGCTAGTAATCCATTCAATACCTCCCCAAATGAGATAGAGAAAGACCATTAAGGCTGCTAACACCATAACAAAACTCAAAATACCATTTAACAACTTACCAAAATCAGTGGCGAAACCCTGACCTGGGGTAACTTGAGTTTTGGCGATATCCACAGCTCCAGCTGGGACTACGGCAGCAACCAAGCTGGCAATGGACACACTGGTTGACAGAGTGAATTTTTGAAATTTATTCATGATTCTCCTTTTATTAATTTCTAAATTTTTTTACCCTAAAACAAGATTGCTGATCATTATACTCATATCTTGCCATAAACGTCAAAACATTATCAGTTCGCTTTTTCCAGTCAATCTCGAATTTTAACAAGTTCCTCCAAAATCAAGTATGCAGATATTTAAAAATTTTTGCAACAAAATAAAGAGTGCGGTGGTAGAAGCCAGTACGATTAAACCAATTAACGCTTGAGTAATTTTATTTCTAGAACTTTCTAGTTTGCTTTTATCACCCTCACTAGTGATCCATCCCAAGGCGCCTAGCAAAAGATAAATAAAAGCGACCAACACTGCCACCACCATGATTGCGCTCATTAGCGTACTCATAAAACCACCAAAACCACCTTTGACACTAGAACCAGGCAGATTGGCTTGATCAGCAGCACCGCTTAGATTGATGGTAGTCTGTTGGGCGATTAAATTATTCATGTTTTTTAATTCAAAGCACTAGGAATAGTTATTTTCAAAATATTAAAACTTTCACCAAAAAATAGGTCGCTAATGAAACTTAAAATGACGAAAGAACCAACTAAAATAATCAAACCAATAATTGCTTGCATGATGCGATTTCTGGCTTTTTCCAGTTTACCCTTTTCACCCTCACTAGTAATCCACTCAAAAGCTCCCAAGATAAAGAATACCAAGACCGTGATTGCTCCAATGCCAATAATGGCGCTCCAAAGAGTTACGAAATAATTGGCAAAAGTAACTCCGCTAGCTGCTCCTTCAGCGTCATTACCCAGCGCTCCCTCGACTACTGGATTGGTTAATTGAGCAAAAGCGGGAGAAGCTGTTGCCAGTGTAAAAACACTCAGGGTTGATAGAGCGCTGCCGATTTTGATTATTTTTTTCATAATCCTCCTGAAACTGGGGCAATAATATTTTGAATTTGTTCGGCAGGATTCAAGAAATCAAAGCCCAATAGACTGCCCAACAACCCAATAATGCTGTATGAAGCGATGATGATAATCATACCCAGTGCTCCATGTACCATTTGATTCCTAGCTTTTTCCAGTTTGCCCTTATCTCCCTCACTAGAAATCCATTGAAAGGCACCAATGACAAACTGCACCACAAAAAACAACGCACCCAAAGCAGTTAAAAAGCCAATTATATTGGAAACAAAAAGTTCTAGATTGGTTAATGCTCCAGTACCAACATCTGATCCTTCACTATAAGCATCAGTGGGGGGAGTAAAACCACCTAGAGGAACATCTTCAGTAGCACCTTTACCTGCTTGAGTGATTAATGAAAAAAAACTAAATAGCATAATTTGGACTCCTTACGAAACTCCTCGCAATGTAGGATTGATAATGTAAGTAGCATCACCAAAGAAAATCAGACCGATGATTGCAGCAATGGTATAGGCCCCCACAATCAAGCCAAGACCAACCAGACTATTAGTCATCATGGAGGAAGCTTGAGTAACACCCTTGCTGTCTCCAGAAGAAATAATGTATTGCCAGCCAGCCAAGATAAAATTGATCAGCACCCAAACTCCAGCAGCTACGGTGGCTAGACGAATGAGATTGGAAATAAAAGTAATAAGACCAATTCCGCCCTCACCTTCGGCGTTATAACGATCTACACCCGCTGGGGCTTCGATAGTACCAAAAATACTAGTTTCATCACTAGTTTTAGGATTAGTGGGAGTAATTTGACCTACGGCAATTACTGAATTGGTAAAGCCACCCAGAAAAATTCCCAGGACAATTGTGAGAGAAAGAAAAAACTTGGTTAGTTGGTTGGTCAAACTAGATTTCATTTTCATCATGATTGTAGTATAGCTTTCTCTACAAAGGAATATCTGCTCCCGTGATTACTTTGATAATTTGTAAAATCCAATAGGCAGCAAACATGATAACTAGACCAGCCACCATAGTGCTGGCGATTTTTTGGGCTTCTTGTAAACCTTTTTCTCCTTGAGCAATGAATTTATAACCGATCACAATAATAAGGACCATGATCACTACGCCAGCAATAACGAAGAGATTTGGTACTATCAAATTGACTAAATCAGCAGGGGTGCTAAAGACTTCGCTAACAGGTTTCCCTCCTTGTAAAATATAGGATGATCCAAGATCTAAATCTCCTTCACCGGTGTTTTGAGCAATGAGTAGATCCAGCATTGAATGGTATTATATCAGCAACCGGAGAAGAAAAAAACGTGTCATGCACATCTTAATCAAAGACGAACAAAAACTAGTTGAACAATTGAGACAAGGCAAAAACCAAGCCGTAAAGACTTGGTTTAAATTATTTTCTCCTTATTTATTAGCCATTACCTTAAAAAAAGTTTCCAGCCACCAGGATGCAGAGGAATTAGTTCAAGAAACCTTCATCAATTGTTTGCGTCAACTACCTCTGTTTGAGGGTCGGTCTAGATTAAAAACCTGGATGGTAAGTATTTTGCATCATGAAATTGCGGATTTTTATCGTAAAAAATATGCCAAAAAAACTCTGCAGACTATTCCACTAGTCAATCTTATTTTGACTCAACCGATCAAAGATGCGAGTGAAACTTCACAAAAAGTACGACAAGTACTATCAAATATGAGTCAGCGCAAGAGAGAATTACTATTGATGAAATATGTAGACAAAAAACAAGTCAAGGAAATCGCTCACTATTGGCAAAAAACAGCCAAATCAGTAGAAGCTGAACTCTTTCGCGCCAGAGAGGAATTTCGATTGCTTTATGCTCAATTGGAAAGAGCTTAAAAAATTTAGATTAAAAAAACCTAAACAGTTTAATTTGAAAGAAACAAAAGATATGCAACAAGCTCAATTTTTACAAACCCTTGCCGAGGAGGCTCGTTTACAAGCTCAAATTAGCTCCACAAAAGTAGTGCCAAAAAGTTTGGAAAGAATGGCTAATTTAATCGGCAATCATACTTGGAAATTATTATTAGTAGTTTCTGGAATAATGTCCCTGCTCACAGAAATATGGCAGCGATGATACATCAACGATCTTTACACATTGCAACATCATTACTGTATTCCATTGGTCAGATTACCCAGGGTTTGTTTTTGCATCCCTATCAAACTATGCAGTTGTTGGTTCGTGAAAAAGTATTTTTTTGGCTGACTTTTTTACCTATGGGAGTGTGGGTGGTGGCTAGACTATTTTGGGGGTTAATCATCGTGCCTTTGGTGCGCTTGACTTTTTCCTGTAGCCAAACTGGCTTTATGGGTTGTGATTTGATTTCTTTTTTTAGTCGTTGGTTATTTTATTTTTGTATTTTATGGCAATTAATATTGTTATATTTGTTTGTCAGATTTAGTTATGCTTTTTTCAAAAAGAACTCATGAAAGTAGCTAAAATATTTTTTCAACACTTTCGCTTGTTTGAGCAACAAGAAGTAACTCTAAATGATGTTACGTTGTTGGTGGGTGATAATGGTTCCGGCAAGACTTCTGTAATTGAAGGTTTATATTTACTTTCTCACGGTGAAAGCTTTCGAGCTTATAAAATTGATGAAATGATTGCTTTCAATCAGGAGTTGGCCAGAGTAGGAATTTCTTTGGTAGAAGAGATAGAAGAGAACAAATCAGCTTCAAGTTCAAAAACAGATATTTTGGAAGTGACATTGACTCGGGGATTGGTACAGGGATCGCGAACTAGAAAACGATTGTTTTCCATCAATGGAGCTGGTAAAAGTCAGAAAAATTTTGTAGGTGAATTTCAAGCAATTGTTTTTCAGCCAGAGGACATGAGGTTGGTAGAAGGCTCGCCTGGTCGTCGCCGTTCTTTTATTGATGAAGTTTTACAACTAACTAATCCAGAATATGCTTATTCGTTGCACACTTATGAACAAGCTCTTAAACGGTTAAATAAATTTCTAGAACAAGTTCGAGAGAGAGAACAGCCTCGCTCGGTGTTGAAATATTGGGAAATGCTTTTGGTCAAACATGGAAAAATTTTGCAGACCGACAGACTTGAGTTTTTTGAGTTTTTACGACGCTTAGATTCACCTTTTAGTTTTGATGTGCGTTATTTAATTTCTGAAATTTCTGAAAAAGCACTTGATTCTCGTCAGGAAAAGGCTATTGCAGCTGGTCATGTCTTGATTGGTCCACATAAAGATGATTTTGAGATTTTATTTGCTGGTGAAAATTTAGACAATCGAGAATTGTCTATTTATGGCTCGCGTGGTCAACAACGCTTGGGAGTTTTATGGTTAAAACTAGGCGAATTGAGGTTTTTGGAAAAAATAAAAAAACAAAAGCCGCTTTTACTTTTGGATGATATTTTTTCTGAGTTGGATGAAGCTTCGGAAAACTTAGTGCTTGAATTGGTTGGTAAATATCAAACCGTAATTACTACGGCCAATGAAAATACTAAAGAATTTCTAAAACAAAAACTAAAAAAATTAACGATTAAGAAGATGAAAAATTAATTTGTTGATTAAGAGTTTGATAAAGAGTCTCGCAATGTTTGCCAAAGAACTTGAGGAATGGCGGTAGCCAGATCACTAGTATTGAAATATGGTCCGACAGATTCATAAAGAAAATCGCCGGTTTTTTTATTAATATAACTACCAACGACACAGGCGGTGAGGGCGTCATGAGTGCAGTAGAGCGCGGCGACGAGGCCGGCCAAAACGTCGCCAGTGCCACCTTTGGTCATACCTACATTTCCACCCTCGATTTTTATTTCCACGCCGTCGCCGCGCACTACATCCACTTGTCCTTTAAGTAAAATCACGGCCTGAATTATTTGCTGATCAGTTAGTTTATCTTCAACGATCTTCATTTCTCTGGAGTGGGGCGTGATGATGTGATTTGATTTTAATAGTTGAGGTTGAATCATTTGCAGGGCACCGGCATCTAGCACCCATTTTTTGGCTGAGTATTTTTTTAACAAAGTATTGGTTAATTGTTCAGTTTCTTCAGTTCTTTCCATACCTGGTCCAATCAAAATACAATCAGCTTCTTCGATATATTTTTCCAGCTCATCACGTGGTATCACAATACCATTCCAGAAATTACCCTTGGCCTCCTGAATGAGTTTATTATTACTGGGTATGGAAGAATAAAAAACCATGTCAACAAAGTGGGAAGCCACATCCAAACTCCATTTGCTGGCAGCATGAAATAGCTCTGATCCGCCGATAATCAATAATTTGCCATTTTGACCTTTATGAGAGCTTGTCATGGGCAAATGAATGTTTTGTAAAAATGATGCGATGAAAGTAGGAATCATTATGATTTTTTCTTTAAATCAGTTTCTTTTTCTGCTTTATATTCCAAAGTTTTTTGAATTCTGGCCAATTGCATGGTGACCAATACCGCCAATAAAGTCATGACTGTGGCATAAATAAAAAGAGAAATTGCTCCGCTTTTTTCTCCCAATAGAGGATCAATGTAAATGGTAACGGTATTTTTGATTGCTTCATTCCAAGCCAAAGCCACTACCAAACCAAAACCACTAGTTGCCAAGGTAATGATATTGGTGACGATTGCCAGGGGCATATCTTTGATAGATTCTGGGGTTTTGATTTTGGACATGAAATTATTATACCAATTGGCTAGGAGCGGCAACGAAGTGAAAATATTCCTTGCATATTTTGCAAAAATTCTTTTACAATACGGTCAAAATGTATCAGCCTCAATTTCGAATTACCAATAACCTACTCACTTACATTTCCAACATTGAAGCCAGCAAGGCTGTGATCAACAATTCTCCACTAGTTCCTGCTTGGGAAGCCAAGTTTCGTGATGATGCTCTGACTCGCACCGTTCACTTTGGCACCAAAATAGAAGGCAATGATTTGACCAAAGATCAAGCGCAAAAGGTTATTCAGCTCAAAGGTGTTTCCAATAGCAAAGAGGCATCTGAAAAAACGGGAGTCACTGCTCGCGAGCGAGATATCCAAGAGGTAATTAATTATCGCAACGTTTTATTGTGGATTGATCAACAAAAAGCATTGGATCGCAAACCAGACATTTCATTGCAAACTTTGCACACCTTACATTCGCTGACCATGAAAGGTTTACTCGATGAAAAACTAGTTAGTCATTTTCGTCAAAAACAAGTTGTTGTGCAAGGAATAGGCAACAGCGAGGTGGTTTTCCGTCCCCCAGTTTCAGTGGAGGTGCCATTTTTGGTAGATGAATTATTTGCTTGGATTAATAGTCCAGAAGCCCAGCAATTTCATCCCGTTTTTCGAGCAGCTATTGTTCACTATCAATTAGTTTATATTCACCCTTATGTTGAGGGAAATGGTCGTACTGCCAGAGCCTTAGCCACACTGCTCATGTATTTATTGGGTTATGATTTCAAACGCTTTTTCTCATTGGAACAATATTTTGATGGCGATGTGGATCGCTATTACAAGGCTCTTTTATCAGTTCAACAACAGAGTGGAGACACAACTTATTGGTTAGAATATTTTTGCTATGGTTTGGCAATAGAGATAGATAAAGTTAAATCACAAGTGCAAAAACTTTCCAAAGATCTCAAGATGAAAAAAGAACTAGGTCGACAAGTGGCTTTATCTGAGCGACAGATTATTTTGCTTGAGCTTCTTCAAAATCAAGGAGAAATTACTTCAGACGATGCTCAGGAAATTTTACCCAATATTTCAGTTGATACTATTTTGCGAGATATTCGTGATTTAATCCAAAAAGGAGTAGTGGCAAAACACGGAGTGACCAAAGGTGTGACTTATAAATTGGCTTAAAAATTAGCCTAAAAATGAATTTTAAAATAAAATGTTTCCTGAGTTTGAGCAAAATTCTGTTAAAGTAAAGGTAATCTTATGACTTTTTTTACTTTTGCCCAGCATCTCAAAAAAATCGAGGCAGTTAGCGCTCGATTGGAAATTACTAGATTATTATCTCAATTATTTTCTGAGTTAAAAATCAAAGAAATTCCGCCGGCAATTTATTTATCACTTGGTCGATTGGTCCCGCAATATCAATCATTGGAATTTCAACTTTCAACCAAAATGATTCTTCGTGCATTAACCAAACATTTGGCTCACCACCCCGATATTTATGGAGCCAATGGATCAATGAGTAATTTGTTTAATGAAACAGATGAAAGTTTATATGAAGAGCGAGTAAATAAACTTTATAAACAAACTGGTGATATTGGTGAGACTACTGAACAGTTGTTAAGCTTGGGTGATAAAGAAGGCCTGAAGCCTGATTTACTAGAAGTTTATGAGCAATTGGTACAGATTGCCAAAGAGGGCGGAACCGGCTCTCAAGAGCGAAAAATAGCAGGACTAATTGATCTTTTTGAAAAACTAGATTCCAATTCTCTGCGTTTTATCGTGCGTATCATAGTGGGTAAATTGCGTTTGGGTTTTTCTACTATGACCGTGCTTGATGCTCTGTCATGGACTAAACACAATGATAAGTCTGAGAGTGGCAAGCTTGAGGAATTATTTCAAAAAAAAGCTGACCTAGGATTATTAGCTCAAGTTTATTTGGATCCCCAACATAATTTAAAAGCAGTGCAAAAACTTTATCAAATTTCTGAGGGTATTCCAGTCATGCCGGCTTTATGTCAGCGACTCAATTCTGCCGAAGAAATTATTGCCAAAATGCCAAAAGTAATTGTTGAACCAAAATATGATGGTTTGCGCATTCAAATTCATTTGGGTAAAGACAAAAATAGTAAAAAATGGGTGCGTTCATTCACTCGTAATCTGGAAGAAACCTCTCAGATGTTTCCGGAATTAAATCAAGCTTTGACAAAACTGGATTGTGTTAGCTGTATTTTGGATGGGGAAGTGGTGGGAGTAGATAAAAAAACTGGCAAGATTGTTGCTTTTCAAGAAACATCTACGCGTCGTCGTAAACACGGCATAGCAGCAAAGGCTGAGGAATTGCCAGTGCGTTTTTATTTATTTGATGTATTAGAAAAAAATGGACAATCATTAATTGACACACCGCTTAGTGAGCGCAAAACAATCTTAAAACAAATCGTGAAAGCCGATACTGATGTTTTTACCACTGCGCCTTTTATAGTCACTAGCGATCCCGAAGAATTACATGATTATCATACGAAACAATTGGCATTGGGATTGGAAGGAGCAGTAATCAAAAAACATGACTCTGTTTATAAAAGTGGTCGCAAGGGCTGGCGTTGGGTGAAGATTAAAGAAGAAGAAGGCACTAGTGGCAAACTTAGTGACACACTGGACTGTATCGTGATGGGTTATTACGGTGGTCGGGGTAAGCGTGCGGCTTTTGGAGTGGGCGCTTTTTTAGTTGGTTTATTGGGTGATGATGGCAAAATTTATACACTGGCCAAGATTGGTACTGGACTCACTGATGAACAATTTAAAGAACTAAAAAAGCGCCTCAACAAACACGAGGTAAAGGTCAAACCCAAAGTTTATAAAGTACATAAGAACCTAATTCCAGATGGCTGGATTGAACCATCTTTTGTGGTGGAAATTGCTGCTGATGAACTGACTCGTTCGCCAGTTCACTCGGCTGGTAAAGCCCTGCGCTTTCCTCGCTTAGTCAAGTTTAGAGACGACAAAACTTGGCAAGAAGCAACCACTCTCAAAGAAATGGAAACCATTAAAATTGGTTGATTTGGCTGAAATTAATTGGTTGAGCCGATGAAAACCAATTTAGTTGCAATTAATTGGTTCGGCTGAAATTCATTGGCTACGAGACTAAATTAAAACTGAAGCTCGCGCAAGTTTTGCAAAATTTTTCTGGCTCTTTGGCGTTGTTTCTCTGAAGCTTCTTCCAGGAGCTTACTCAATTTTTTGAAAGAAAAACTCTTGACTTGATCATAATATTTGCCACCCTTCATCACGTAACCAAAGTCTTTATTGCTAAAATCTTTACCCTGTAAATAACGCAGATTCATTTGGGCAGCTATTTTGAAAAACTTTAGAGTGCCCTCTTTGTTCATTCTGCGCAATGAATAATAATAGACAGGTTTTTTGAAGAGAGAAAATGAATATCCTTGATTGACTAAATTTTGCACAAAAATAGTATCTTCATAAATTTTCTGTTTTTCATCAAATTGATAGGTTTTTAGCAATTTTGTTCGACAACCAATTAATGCTCCAAAAGCAGAGACTCTACCCAATAAATGGTAAAGCTCTAGACCGTAATTGATACCTTTTTGAGTGGCTTTTTTTAATAAATCTTTATTATTTTCTACTTTAACCAAACAAGTAAAAACATCTGTTTCTGGATTTTGCTTAAGTTGTTTTTTTATTGTTTTTAAAAAATTTTTATCCAAACGATTGTCTGCATCCATAAAAATTACCCACTCACCTTTGGCCAATTTAGCACCAGAGTTGCGTTGATGAGCTACATTTCTTTTAGTTACTACTTTGATTTTCAAAGTTAATCGATCGGCAAATTGATCAGCCAGCTTCACTGTTTGATCTTCAGAATTTCCATCTACGTGAATGACTTCAAAATCGTCAAAAGTTTGACTAGCAAGATCTTTTAATAGCAAAGGAAGATATTTTTCTTCATTTAAAGTGGGAATTACGATTGAAAAAAAAGGTGATTTTGATATGGTCATAATTTTCAGTTCGTATATTGTAAAGCACATTGCTAGAATACTTCTATGAGAGCAATCATTGGTTTGGGTAATCCAGAGGATCAGCATCAGAAAACTCGACATAATGTTGGTTTTCGAGTAATTGATATTTTAGCCAATCAGCTTGATATTACGCTGACAACTTCTCCCAAACTTTTTTCATTGGTTGGTAAAAATAATGATTGGTTGTTGGCCAAACCGCAAACTTACATGAATAATTCTGGCCAAGCAGTGCAAGCAATTTTGCATTTTTATAAACTCACTCCTTCAGATTTAATTGTTATTCATGATGATTTAGACATTCCTTTTGGTTTTTTTAAAATCCAAAAAGGAACAGGACCCAAAGCTCACAATGGTTTGTTATCTATTTATGAAGCTTTGCATAGTAAAGATTTTATCCACGTTAGAATTGGTGTTGAGAGTAGAGAACAAGATCGATCTATGCCTGGAAAAAACTATGTCTTATCATCTTTTACCGATGAAGAAGAGAACCGACTGCAAACAGTGATTGGCCAAGCGGTTCAAGAATTGCTACCATTGTCCAAAGGTAATTAAGTTAGTTGTAAGAATTAATTGCTCCAAATTACATGCCCGCCATCAATTTTGCCAACTCTCATCATTTTAATTGGCCACGAATAGGAGTGGATAAATCAAGCAACATGCGCATTTTATTTGGTATTCGCATGTTGAGAGAGCTGGCAAATAAATTTGCCCTGTTTTTTTTACCAGTATTTTTATTTCAATTGGGTCAAAGCACTCAGTTTTTACATGCTCAAGGTTTGACTGAATTTCAGAGTGGAATCGTGCTCATGTCATTTTTTTTTGCTGGCTCCAGATTGTCGGTACTATTATTGGTTTTTCCGGTTGGAAAATTTATTCATAAATATGGTTTTACTGCTAGCTTGATTCTTTCTCATTTGCTATATGCAGTGATGTTGGTATGTTTTCGTATCTCCTTGGATAATCTTAGTTGGTTGTGGTTGGGAATGGTGGCAGATGGAGTGAGCACCTTGTTGATGTGGAGTTCTTTTCATACTATTTTTTCCAAAAATGCTCACAAATCCAGAATGGGTCGTGACTTAGGCTTTATGCAGGTTTTATTAAATTTGATCTGGATGATTGCTCCTGCTCTAAGCGGTATTGTGATTTTCTTGTTTGGTTACGAAATATTATTTTCTGTTGGTTTGGGAATAATTGGTTTGATTATCATCATTGCAACCTTTTTGAATGTGCCTCGTGAAAGAGATGAAGTTAGTTTGAAGGAATTATCGCTTTGGATTAATGAGCGCAGATTTATCAAGCTCGGCTTTTCCATCGCTGGTAAGACTTTATACGATATTGGTATTTTTGTTTGGCCACTATATGTTTTCTTATTATTGGGTAACACCGAACGAGTAGGTATTTTGTATAGTCTTTCGTTTTTATTATCCATGATTTTCAGTTTATTTATTGGTGCCAAACTAGATCATAAAGAACGTAAACGGCCATTTCTTATCTCTGGTGGTTTGCTATCAATTTTGTGGATCATTCGTTCGCAGATTTTTAATTTTTGGTCGATTGCCATCGTAGATTCTTTTGATAAATTAACGAGCAATTTTCATTGGTTATTTTTCGACAGAGTGCTTGTGAATAGAGGTAAAGGACGAGAAGCTTTTTCCTATTTCATCTACCGAGAGATAATTATTAGTTTAACGGCAATAGTTTTTTGGTCGGTTTTTGCTTTGACGTTTTTGATTTGGCCATTGGAGTGGAAAGGATTGTTTGTTATGGCAGCAGTTGGCGTGTTAATGAGTTTGCTGATTAGCAAGAAACACGATCAAGTTTAATTTCTTTTTCATTGGCAATACCTGGTAAAATAAGGGCAGTGTCAACTGCAAAAACTCAATCAACTGTATCAAATCAGTCAGTCGGTCCATCAGATCGACCAAGTCAACCAACTGCGCCTAATAAGCCAGTCGGTTTCCAGTCAGCCCAAGGCTTGTTTGCGAATTATAAATTGGAAGACAAGGGCGGTTATATTACTCGGGAATTTCAAGATTATGGTTATCGTTTGGCAATAGAATTGGGAGATTTGCCACACAAAAGTTTGTATATCAAAATGGCCAAACAAATAGAGCGAGGAATTTTGGAAAAAGCTCTTTCTTTTGTAGCAGATTCTCAAGCAGATAGTAAAGCCAGATTGTTTATGTGGAAGGTTAAACAACTAAGAGAAGAAGCCAAAACTAAAACCGAGACTCAACTAAAAAACAAAAAAAAATCATGAAACATCGTTCTACAAAAATACTTATCCTCCTACTTTTAATTGGAGTAATTCTGTCTGGTTATAATTATTTTCAGCGACCATTTCTACAACGTTTTCTTCAATCAGAACAGACAACCGAGATTAAACGAGAGGTAGAAGTAGATCCCAGACAATTGATTTTAGAAAATCTTTCCACCAAAGAAAAAATTATGCAGACTATTGCTTTGCCAGTAATTTTGGGCGAAGCTACTCCTTCGGCTGATGCTCAGTTAGCTTGGATCGAGACTAATAATCCCGGTTTTATTACGATTTTTGGCAATAATCTGACGGCAACGGAGGTTGCTAGTTTTACCAGTCAATTGAGTAAATTGGAAAGTCAGCAAAGACCACTGGTGGCAGTAGATCACGAAGGAGGAGCAGTGCAACGTTTGCGCGGACAAGGTTTTATAACTCTTTCCAGCTGGAGACAGAGCTGTCAAATGGACTCCGATTCTAGAATTAAGATATTTAGTCAATCAGCCTCAGAACTCAATCAAGCTGGGGTTCAGATTGTTTTTGCTCCAGTAGTAGATGTTGCTCGTGCTAATTCTTTTTTGGGTAATAGAGCTTGCACTGATGCTGAAGAAATTGTAGCTACTACCAAAGATTATGTGACTAGTTTTGCTCAATACGGAATTTTATCAGTCATTAAGCATTTTCCAGGAATTGGTTCACTAACTAGTGATCCTCACAATCAACTAGATTCAGTTTCACTGGAATCGAGTGATACTTCAGTTTTTAATCAAGTTTTAAAGACTTTTCCCAATCTTGGTGTGATGACCACTCATGTAGCAGTAGAAAATAAAACATCAGGCTTACCTTGTAGTTTGAGTGCTTTATGTCTCAATTCTTTTTCAAGTAATTTTCCCCAAGTACTTATTTTCACTGATGCGTTGGAAATGGCTTCCGCTGGTTTTAGCTTGGAGGGCAACTCGGAAATTGAATCACCCAAATCACTTTCCCAACGTGCTCAAGAAGCTCTAATTGCCGGTAACGATGTATTGGTTTTTGGGGAAACTATTGATATGGAAAAAATGATGATTCTAGTTGATGAATTAGTTGACCGATATGAAAATGAAGAATCGCTTCGCGATAGAGTAGATGAGGTAGTGTTCAAGATTTTGACTCTTAAAACATCAGCAGAAAAATTATAAATGTTGACAAATAAATCCAATTCACAAGTATTGATCTTTAAAGCATTGGTAGTGTTGGCCTATTTAGCAATTTTCTTTTTTCTCATTCCTTGGGGTTGGCACGTACTCTGGTTTTCCATTGGAGTATTGTTTGGACTGGGATTTTTATTGGGTGACGAAAAGTTTTTTTTCAGTTGGTATCGCGAACAAGTCACTGATCGATTTTTGGTTACGCGCTCACCTTTGTTTTTGTTGTCATTAATTCCTCTGACTATTTTTGTGATGACTTCATCAGGAAGTTTTTTGGCCAGTGGCATGATGGGAAGTATAGTGCTTTATTTATTATTGGAAATGACGGAACTCAAACACGACTCGCTCGCGTTTGACCAGCGTTTTTTACAAGGTATTAGTGGTCAAGTTTCTACACAAGCAATTCAATTAATCTTACTTGGAGGTTGGTTATTTTTCTTTTTAGTTCATTTATTAATGATTTATTGAATATGAAAAATAGAACCAAAGGACTTTTGGTTGCGGGTTTTTTGATAGCGGTTTTTTTATTGAGTCGATTTGCTGGTTTGACTAAATTTCAGCAGGTGAAATTACTGAATTTACCAGATCATTCAATTATTGAGTTCCAAATTAGGGGAAAACGACTAATAGTAGAGGTAGTTAACACTCCAGAAAGTAGAAATAGAGGCTTGAGTGGACGAGAAAGATTGGAAACTGATGGTATGTTGTTTGTTTTTGATCGTCCCCAAATAATTGGTTTTTGGATGAAGGAAATGAAGTTTCCCATTGATATTATTTGGTTAAACAATAATTCGATAGTTGGCTTGGAGCGCAATATTCAACCACCATCGCCTGATATTTTAGATGAACAACTAGAAAAATTTCTCTCTCCCCAGCCTGCTAATATGGTTCTGGAGACCAATCCTTTTTTGTTTGACGACTGAGTTTGCTGCGGCTCTTTTTTATGCTTGAGAAAACCAGTATTATAAAGGAGTGACTGATACTGCCCAATCCACTACTGGCTTGGTTCGTCGTTTAGTTAATGATCCCAATTCAACTATTGGAGCAATGATTAAACGAGGCTCTTTAGGAGTTTCTTCTGGAAGTCTGATTAATGGGATTAGTCAGCCACTTGTGATGGTTAATAGCTCAAGCGATCAATCTACCGATCTTACGAAGAAAAAATCAACTAGAGAATTGGATTTTTTAGAGCAAGCTATTAATGAAGCAAAAACTGCAATGTCATCCATTCAATCAACTCAACCAATTAATTCTGATTTTCAGTCAACGCCCCAACCTACTCAGGCTCAAAACTCGGATGATTTTTCTTCAAATCCTCAACCCGCAAGAGCTCAGTCGTTAACCGATCAAACTCAAAACTCTCGGAATTCTTGGGCTTCAAAAACGCAACCTTCAAACACAGTAGCAGAGGGAGTGATGTCTCAAGCCATGCCTCAAGCTATTAATCAAGCAATTGATGATGCCGGTCAACAACAAACGTCGGTGACTGGTAAAAAAGAGGCCATAGAAAATGTTGGTTTGGATCAAGTTGCCATTGATGCTGCTCGTGGGGCGCAGTTGGTGGAAACAGAACCACAACCAGAGATTCCACCAGAAGTAGAAAGTTATTTAGAAAAAGTGGAGGAGCGCAAAGAAACTGCGCCCCAAGAAATAGTCATTGCCGATGGAACTCAAGCCTCACCAAACAATCGTTCTTATCCAGCTCAACCCGTAGTGGTTTTACCCATTACTGCAGCAGAAGAAAAAGAAGGAATCAAAAAAAGCCCTAAATTTAGCATTCGTTGGTTGGTAGAATGGAGCAAGAAGCTAATGAAGATCTTTATGGGAAAAGTAATTTATAGACCAGTAGAGGAGAAGATAGACCAGTAGAGGAGAAGAAAGTTTGATGTTTATAGAATCTGATAGTTTTGTCACCAGTGTTTCTATGTTTTTCATCAATCTCTTTTTATGGATAGGAATTATTGGTTTAGTACTTATTTTGGCTTATTTATTTTTACAATGGTTTAAACATCGCAAACGCGAAGTCTATTCTCTGGACTTTGTAACACTACTAGTTCGTCTTCCCAAAGACAATGAAGTAAAGATTGATGCTGCCGAACAAATGTTTGCCGGACTTTATTCTCTCAAAAATGATGGAATTTTCTCTTTCTTAAAACCAGAAGAAATCATTAGTTTTGAGATAGTGGGCCTCAAAGAAGAAATTGCTTTTTATGTTAGTTGTCCCAGAAAAATTAGAGATTTAGTAGAAAAACAAATTCATGGAGCATATCCCTTTGCTGATATCAAAGAAACTGATGAGGTAAATATTTTTAGCGAAAAAGGGCGAGTAGCTTTTTCTTCATTGAAACTTAAAGAAGGTCACTCTTTACCTTTAAAGACTTACAAAGATTTACCAACAGACGGCTTGTCATTGATTACTTCTGCTTTTTCCAAAATGGGAGAAGGAGATGGTGCGATCTTGCAAATCTTGATCAGACCGGAAGGCAATCGTTGGCAGAAAAAAGGCAGAAACTACATCAAAAACGAAAAAAAACGAGAAGCTGATCCTCAAAAAGCAACTTATGGCCATGATCCAAAAGAAATGGAAGCAGTAACAACCAAAGTTGAAAAACCAGGCTTCAGAACCTCAATCAGAGTAGTGGTATCTTCAGCTCATGAATCAATAGCCCACTCACATTTAAATAACATTGACGGTGCTTTTTCTCAATTTGCTTCTACCTATAACCAACTCACTCATTCTCGTTTTTACATCAAACATCTTTTTATGATTGATTTTATTTATCGTTATATGCCGTTATTTAATATAGGTACTTCAATTTTGAATACCGAAGAGTTAGCCACTGTTTTTCACTTTCCCAATAAAACTGTGGAGACTCATCACATCAAGTGGCTACAAGCCAAAAACGCACCAGCCCCGCATCAAATTCCCAATGAGGGACTCTTTTTGGGCAAATCTCTTTATCGTGGAGAAATACGAGATGTGCACATGAAGCTGAAAGATCGTCAACGCCACATGTACATCATTGGAAAAACTGGTACCGGTAAATCTGAGTTTTTGAAAGAAATGATCATGCAGGACATTATTAAAGGAGAAGGAGTTTGTGCCATTGATCCGCATGGTGAGTTTGTAGAAGATATTTTGCAATTAATGCCACCAGAACGGGCAGAAGATGTCATCTATTTCAACCCATCAGATCTAGATCGGCCGATGGGTTTGAATATGATGGAAGCAGATTTTGAGGAACAAAAGCATTTTGTGGTGAGTTCCATTATTGGTTTAATGTACAAATTATATGATCCGCATCGCACTGGTATCATCGGTCCGCGATTTGAGCATGCCATCAGAAACGCTATGTTGACAATCATGTCTAGAGAAGGTTCTACTTTTATTGAGCTAGTTCGGGCCCTAACAGATCAAAAATTTGTTGAAGAGCTCTTGCCTTATGTTAAAGATCCGGTAGTAAAACGATATTGGACTGATCAGATTGCTCAAACCAGTGATTTCCATAAGTCAGAAGTGCTTGACTACATTGTGTCCAAATTTGGCCGTTTTGTGACCAATAAAACGATGAGAAACATCATTGGCCAGCCCAAGAGCTCTTTTAATTTCCGCAAAGCAATGGACGAGAAAAAAATTATTTTATGCAACCTTTCCAAAGGCATCTTGGGTGAGGAAGATGCCAAGTTTCTTGGTTTGATTCTAGTGCCAAAAGTCCTAACTGCTGCTATGAGCAGACAAGATGTGCCGATGGATCAGCGAACTGATTTTTTTCTCTATGTGGACGAGTTTCAAAACTATGCTACCGAGGATTTTGCCACCATTCTTTCAGAGGCTAGAAAATACAAACTCAATTTGATTGTAGCCAATCAGTTTATTGGTCAGATTGATGAGGAAGTCAAAAACGCGGTGTTTGGTAATGTTGGCACCATTATTTCTTTCCGCATTGGCGTAACAGATGCCAATTTCCTACAACATGAATTTACTCCAGTTTTTAACGAAACAGACTTGGTTAATGTAGAAAAGTATCACGTTTACATTAAAACCATTGTCAACAATGAGCCAGTATCAGCTTTCAGCATGTCATTGGAAAAAGACATGGACGCCATCAAAGCCCAAATGAATCCCAAGTTGGCAGAAATGATCAAACAGCTTTCCCGCTTAAAATATGGTAAAGAGAGATCCGTAGTTGAGGCAGAAATTTCCATTAGAGCAAGATTATAAGTTTATTTATTTGGCAAACCTCAGTAATCTTTGCATGATTTTGATAGATTTTGGAGACTATCTATATGTGTGTTATTGCGAATGTGTTGTTGTAAATATGTTATTGCAAAAAATTTATAAATATTAACTTTTTTGACTTGAAACAAACACATAAACGCACTCAAAACAAATTATTTTTTCAATCATGAGCATAAACTCAACTTCTCTGGGAAAAATTATTCTTACGGGGGAGCATAGTGTAGTTTATGGTTACCCCGCTTTGGCCATACCTACCAAATTAGCCACTCATGTAAAGGTTTGGAAAAAACGAGAGGGAAGATCTACCAAACAGTCACTTCCTCTCAAAGTTGTTCAAGTTATTGACGTCATAGGTGAGCATTTTCCAGAACTTGATTTAGGTTTATCTTTTCAGATTTTTTCTTCATTGCCACAAAATTCAGGCCTCGGTTCCTCTGCAGCGCTGGCTCATGCTCTTGTAAAAGCTATTGCTGGATATTATCACCGCCAATTAACAAAAGAACAGCTTTTTCAGATTGTTCAAAAATGTGAAAAAATTTTTCATGGAAAACCCAGTGGAATTGATGCTGCTACTGTAGTTTATGAAACCTGTCTGCGTTTTATAAGGTCTAAAGATCAAGTTACCATTAAAAAACTTGATTGTCTGAAAACGATTCCACCCTTTCTTTTACTTGACTCTGGAAAGGCCACCGAAACAACAAAAGCAATGATAAAAATTGCCAGCGGCAATCCAGCAAAGAAAAGCATTTTAAAACAAATAGGCGCAATTACTCAAAAAATCGAGAATCTTTTACAAGATGAAAAATTTTCTCCAGAACTTATTACAGAGAATGAAAGATTGCTGGAGAAATTGGGCGTGGTTGGTAAAAAAGCCACTCTCATCATTCGTGCTATCGAAGAATTTGGAGGTTTTGCAAAAATTACTGGAGCAGGGGGAGTGGCGAGTGGTTCTGGCGTCATTATTGCTTTTCACAAAGACATCCAGAAATTAAAGAATTATTGTAAAATCAAACGATTTCACTCATTCAATTAAATAGAAGCTAAAATTAAAATGGCAAAAGAAAATAATTTATGAATAAGATTCAAGCCTCTGCTCCAGGAAAATTAATGTTGTTTGGTGAGCATGCGGTGGTGTACGGACATCCGTGTATTGTTACTGCCGTTGATCAGCGCATTTTTGTAGAAGTTCAAAAAAAAGATAATCATTCTTTTTCTGTTGTAGCGCCCGAAGTAGGAGTGGACAAATATACCAAAAGTTTGATTGAAATTGGAAAGGCAACTATTCCCAGATCTGTTGTTTTCCTAGAGAAATTATATAAAAAATTTATTGAAAAATATTCTGTTGGTGGCGGAATTCAAGTCACGACTAGAAGTGAGTTTTCTGCAAAATTTGGTTTTGGCTCAAGCAGTGCCGTTACAGTGGCTTTTGCAAAAGCTTTGACAAAATTGTTCGCGATTGAGTTATCAAAGAAAGAATTATTTGACCTTTGCTATCAAACCGTTATTGATGTGCAAGGAGTTGGATCAGGGTTTGATTTGGCTTCAGCAATATGGGGTGGCACTATCTATTATATTAAACCTGCAAAAATAGTAGAGCAACTTTCTGAAAAAGAAATTCCCATCAGCGTGGCATACACCGGCATTAAAGCCGATACTACAAGTCTGGTAAAAATGGTTGCGGAAGAAAAGGCCAATAATGCAGACAAGATCAATGAGATTTTTGAGCAAATAACCATTATTACTAAATTGGCAAAAACGGCAATATTGGCAAGTGATTGGCCACAGGTGGGGAACCTTATGACTCAAAATCAATTGTTGTTGGCAGAATTGGGAGTGAGTAGCACAGAGCTGGATTCGCTCATCTCAGTCTCATTGTTATCAGGAGCATATGGAGCAAAATTATCTGGTGCTGGTGGAGGTGATTGTATGATTGCTCTAGCCGATCAGAAAATCAAGAAAAAAATGGAGATAGAGCTTGAAAATGTTGGCGGTCAGGTGCTACAGGTGCATACCGGCGCTGATGCAGTAAGATTGGAAACAGAAAGCAAAAAATGAAGAAACAAACAGTACTAGCTCATTCTGATGTAGCGCTAATTAAATACTGGGGTAAAAAAGACGTAGCAACTCAACTTCCAGAAAATAGCAGTGTCTCAGTTGCTCTAAATGGATTGGATACCATCACAACTGTAGAGTTTGACGATAAATTATTGGCAGACGACATTGTTATCCAAGGCAGTAGAGAAGCCAAAGAAGTAGAGCGAGTAGTTTTACATTTGGAAAGAATTAGAAACTTAGCCCAAATTAAAACATACGCAAAAGTTGTATCAAAAAACACCTTTCCCAAAGCAACTGGGCTTTCTAGTTCTGGTTCTGGGTTTGCTGCTCTGACTTTGGCTGCAATTGGTGCTCTTGAACTGAAACTTTCCCCCAAAGAAATAAGTATTCTTGCTAGAAAAGCCTCTGGTACAGCTTGTCGTTGTGTGATGGGTGGTTTTATTAAGTGGCTCGCTGGAGATACATCAAGTTCTTCTTATTCAAAAACAATTTTTGATGAAAATTATTGGGATATTAGAGATGTAATTGCCATTGTTGATTTTGATAAGAAAAAAGTATCTTCTTCTGAAGGTCATTTATCAGCGCACTCAAGTCCGTTTTATCAAGTTCGCTTACAGCGAATTCCCAGTAAAATTAAAAAAATTAAACAATATATAAACGATAAAGATTTTTCATCCTTTGGCAAACTAATCGAATCAGAAGCTTTGGAATTTCACTCAATTCTTCTGACAAGTAAACCCCCACTCATCGCTTGGTATCCTGGCACTATTGCGGTGATGAATCTTGTACAAGAAATGCGAAAACAGGGTATTGAGGCATATTTCACCATCAATACGGGCTTTAATGTTCATATATTAACACTTCCTCAATTTGTAGATGAAGTTCAGAAGAGAGTTTCAAGTTTGTCATTTGTTCGTGATGTTATGAAAGCAACCGTGGGGGGTTTTCCCCAAAAATTGGATACCCACTTATTTTAAAAATGAATATTTTGGTTGCGAAAAACTAAAAAAACTTGATTTCAAGAACATAAAAAACTATTGCGAAAACTTATTTTGGATAACTTTACCGTGCTTCGTAACTATCTACCACCTGTTTGCAGTAAAGATATTGACCGTAATCAATAGCCTTTTGCTGAATACTGGGGCTACTCTCATCTACTTGAATACTGGTTCCTAGAACATTTTTTGCTTGAGTGCCAATTTCTTGGGCGCGAGAAGACATAATGGCAAACTGCTGACTGATGTTGCCCTGAAGAGCATCGATTTCTATGGGAAGACTTGGGTTATTGGCTAGGGAATTATTTTTAAAGAAATAAATATAGCCAGCAACCAGGAGGCCGATAATAGCCAGCGTGATATAAATTTTTCTTTTCATTACTTTTGAGTATAACTTAGATTTACTCGTAGCGCAGAGCTTCGATAGGGGAAAGTCTAGAAGCTCGTCTGGCTGGGGCAACGCCAAAAATGATTCCTACGGCTGCTGAAACACCAAAAGCCAAAAGTACCGCTTCCATAGTGACTTTGGCAGGGAAGAAGGCTTGTATGGCCAAAGAACCTAAATAGGCGATTCCCAAGCCAATCAAGCCACCAATGACCGATAATAGGGCTGATTCGATTAAAAATTGAAATAAAATTTGATTGGGTGTAGCACCCAGGGCTTTACGCAAGCCAATTTCTCGGGTACGTTCAGTCACTGACACCAACATGATGTTCATGATTCCTATTCCGCCCACGATCAAAGAAATTGCTCCAATCCCACCCAAGGCAATAGTGAGTGTTCCCAAAATACTATTGATTGTGTCTAGCAACTGAGTTTGATCAAAAACCGTAAACTCATCATCATCCAAAAATTTACTCAGGCTTTTTTCTACACCAGCTTTTGCTGACTCAACATCATTTTGGTCCACTGCTTCAAAAGTAAATGAATCAATTAACTCAATATTGAAGTCATCAAACAGAGTATTGAGAGGCAAATAAACATAATTATCAAAATTTGGTCCACCAAAACTACCTCCCTGTTTCATCAACACACCGCTAACTGTGTAGGTTCGACTTTCAATGCGGATACGTTTACCTACCGGATCAATTTTACCGAATAATTCTTCTGCGATACCATTTCCCAATACCACCACTCGCTCACTTCTGGATTCAGAGGCTTCATCAAACCATTTACCTTTTTCAGTCTCCATTTTGACTACTTCACCATAATTGGCGGTTACGCCATAAAGAGTGATGCGTTTTGTGATTTCGCGGTATTTAGCTTCACCAGTGCTAAAGCCACTAGCTACTCCTGCTCTTATTATTCCTCGATTGTCACGCAAGACCTGATTAAGATAGGAACGTTTTAGGACTGGTTTGGTGCTTTCTATAAAACTGCTTTCACCAGAAAATCCAGATCCTTCACCAAAAGGATTTCCTGGAGAAACAAAAATAATATTGCCTCCCAAACTGGCAAACTGATCGCTAATGTAAGCTTGCAAGCCAGCACCGATTGAAATGAGTAAAACAACGGAGGACACACCGATAATTACTCCCAGCATGGTAAGAAAAGCACGTCCCTTATTGACCGCGATGGCTTTAATGGCAATTAAAAAAGTATTTTTTAGATTTATATTCATGATTTGAGTTTTCCGTTTACGATTTTTCCGTCAATCAAAGAAATATGTTTTTTGGCAATCTCAGCCACGTCATGTTCATGAGTTACCATGATGATGGTTTTGCCCTCGAGATTGAGTTGCTTGAGAATTTTTTTAACCTCTTCACCACTTTTTGAATCCAAGTTGCCAGTTGGTTCATCAGCAAAAATAATAGCGGGATCGTTGACTAGGGCTCGGGCGATAGCCACTCGCTGTTGTTGGCCGCCAGAAAGCTGAGAGGGGCCGTTATCCAGACGATCTCCCAATCCTAGTTTTTCTAGAATATTGCGAGCTTTCTGGCGGCGAGTAGTTTCATCTATTCCAGCATAAACGAGAGGTAAGGCTACATTTTCCAAAGCAGAGGTTTTGGCTAACAAATTGAAAGTTTGAAAAACAAAACCAACCTCTTTATTTCTCAAGCGAGCCCTCTCTATTTCGTTGTATGTACTGGTATCTTTACCATTAATCAAGATTTTACCCGAACTGGGTGTAGCTAGGATGCTAGCCACTTGTAAAAAAGTCGATTTTCCAGAGCCAGAGGGTCCCATGACAGAAAGAAATTCGCCTTCTTTGACAGTCAAAGAAATATCGTCCAATGCTTTGATTGTTTGTGTTCCCACTTGATAAATTTTGGAAACATTTTTTAGTTCCAAAATAGTTGAATGAGTTTTTTTGGTATTTTTTAACTTACCTGAGTGTTTATTTTGAGGCATTGCATTGGTTGAGTTGATCAATTTATTCAGGCAATAGAATCTCATCAGCTTCTGACAAGCCTGATAAAACCTCTATTTTTTCTTCTGTTTCCATTCCAGTAACAAGCTCCCGCTCTTCATAGGTATTTTTACCAGTGCGAAGATCAACATAGACTTTTTCATCACGTTCTCTAGTGGCAATCAAAGGAACGGTGAGAACATTTGCTTTTTCTTCTATTTTTATCTCAACATCCCCATTCATGCCCAACCGATATTTATTCAAGCTATCTATCTGATCAATGGGCATTTCTACAGCAAAAACTGTACCGCTAGCAGACAAGGTGCTCTGATAAGCAATGTAATTTATGAAACTATCTATGTTTTCATCAGCATATGCATCCAGACTAATTACGGTTGATTGATTGGTCTGAATCAAAGAAATGTCTGCTTCGTCTACTAATGCTCGGAAAATAAGTGTTTTAGGATTGACGATCAGAAAAGAATCAGTTGCTAGTAGTTGTATGCCAGACACATTGGTCGGGGATTGAACTAAAATGCCATCAATGGGTGAAGACATCACGGTATTGGCTACAGTAATAGCTGCTATTTCCAGATCTATGACTGAATTTTCCAGATCTAATTGATTTTTTTCTACAGTACGGTTTTCCTCCTGATCTATTGTTCTGTCTTTGACATCATCAAGTTGTTGATCCCAATCCAGACGTTCTTTGGAATAAAGATTTAAATATTTTTCTTTACTTTTGGCAACGCTGGCAGCATCAATTTGAGCAATTGTTTGCCATTTTTTTACCGAATCACCCTCTTTAGCTCCCAAATAAGTAACTTTACCACCAGCTAGAAAGCGTAAAGAAGCTTTTTCTTTGGCATCAATTACACCAGAAACCTCCAATGTTTTTATCAAATTTTCTCTAGTAGGAGAGATAAAAATAAGTTGTTCTTGATCTTGTGATTTAGCCAGAACCAGGCGACCGGCAACCAACAAGATAACTAAACCAATAATTATCCACCAGCGCTTTGTTTGCCAGAGATTTTTTAGTTTATTTAAAAACGGTTTAAAAAATTTCATGAGCAGCTATTCTATCAAATTATTGCAAGTGCGTGCGCTAGGACTCGAACCTAGAACCACCAAGGTATAAGCTTGGTGCTCTGACCAATTGAGCTACGCACGCTTTAATAAAAGAAATTATAACGGATGTTTCATAAAAACCCGAGAGAGATTATCAAAATGTCCAAAATATAAAACGTGATAAATTTGATTGGATTAGAGCAAGAGTAGTAGTAATGCTCCTATTCCCAGAGTGGCTAAACCAACTTGTAGATAATTTAGCCAGTCAGCAGGACCGCTTTTGTATAATTCTTCAGGATAATCAGGTTGTCCGTCCGCAACAGATGCGGAAGGTGTTGAGGTTGGAGCAGAAGTAGGCGTTAGTGTAGTTGTTGGTGTAGTAGTTGGTGTAGTCGTTGGCGTAGTAGTTGGTGTAGTCGTTGGCACTGGCTCTTCACAACAACTAGCAACTGTAGGATTGGCAATACAGGCATCTTTATAATCTTCTACTGCACAGTATTTTTCTCCATCATCAGCAGTAATACAGACCAAGTCGCCAGCGCAGTCAGTATCGGTTCCACAAGGAGTGTAACCACACTCACTAGGTTCAGCTGGCTCTAATACAGTAAAGGTCAAAGTACAACTTGATTGTCGAATAATAGAGGCTTCTGGGAAAGATTGCGGAGCACTAGGAGCTACTGGCTCTTGACTCAAGTATTGTTTTTGAGCAATCAATACGCCCACCAAACCAATAGCAAAAAACACGATCAGAATCAAAATTGTCCAGATTGTTCTGGCTATGGGTGGTTTTTGCGGAGGAACAGCCCGTTCTTTGGCGTAACGCTTGGCAAATTCCTGTTGCTTTGGCGTTGAACTAGTCATTGGGGCTTGGTTGGCTGGTGGGTTTTGATAAGTGTTTTCCATCAATTTATTCACAAGTACTTGGTGTATAAGGTTCCCAATCACAGATAGTAGTGTTTGATGAGTTTGTATAACAAACAGCACATTGCACTGCATAACTTCCAGCTAGTTCAATGTCGTAACTTATTCCCCAGCTATTTGATATAAGTTGCAAAGGCGAATCGTGGTGATTACTGCCACATGGTTCCCATATTTTGAATGAATAGAAGTATTCATCATTATCTATGGGAGTAGTAGCCGAACAAACAAAATTAACAGTAGTTTCACCGGGTATAAAGCCAGCATCGTCTTCACCATTCAACGCAATATTTGTTCCACTAGTAGGATCTAACATTGTTATACTATGACATTGTGGACCGACGGGTGATGTAGGTGTGGGAGTAGATGTAGGTGTGGGAGTTGGTGTAACGGAAGGAGTTGGTGTTGGGGTTGGCGTGTTGTCGCAGGTAGAATCATATTCACAGGTACTATAACGAATTTTCTGCACTTGATAAGTGCCATTGGCCCCAGTGCAAAAATTACCATCTTTCATACAATCGAAAATCCAAATCTGGCACCTATCTGTTCCTACACATCTTGTGTCTACACAATGATCTGCATATTCGCTACAACCAGAAGGACAACTACTCACAATATCATCCTCAAATTGTGGTCTATGATAGCAAGCATTATTGTTTACGCTACCACCTGAAGGATAACTAGTTGGAGTGGGAGTGGGTTCTTCTCCTGCTTTAATAGGAGTGGGAGTGGGTTCTTCTCCTGCTTTAATAGGAGTGGGAGTCGGTTCTTCTCCTGCTTTGGTAGGAGTTGGAGTGGGAGTGGGTTCTTCTCCTGCTTTATAAGCCTGCTGGCGAACGTCCTGACTTTGTTTGGTTAAAAATAAACCTACGGCCGCTCCTATAAGGAGCACTAATAAAACTATACCACCCATCCAGAGTGACAATGTTTTTTTTTGGGGACTAGAAAATTTACTAAAGTCTTTATTTGGTTGTGGACTGATAAAACTAGAATTATTTTCTGACACAGTGTTAATAATTCTTCGCTTTATTTCAAAACCATTTTTATATAAGTGAAGAATCTTTCTCCAGTATATAGAACTTTTTAGGTAAAGGTCAACTAAGAACGCTTGGGAATTTTTTTATTTTAATTGATGAGTAATTTTAAATGAAGAGCAGTAACAAAGCTCCAATTCCCAACATGCCCAAGCCAATTTGCAAGTATTTTAGCCAATCTTCTGGTCCGGTTTCAGGCAAAGTGCTGGGAAGAGTGGGCTGATCATCCTGATAGCCAGTGGTACCAGTGGTGGTACCAGTAGTCGTAGTTTCAGTATAGGCGAGAGTATCGGTATTTTCATCAGTCTCATCAGTTCTAGTATAGGCAAGAGTATCGGTATTTTCATCAGTGTCATCAGTGGTGCTAGTTGGAGTGGGAGGAGTTGGGGTAACAGTCGTTGTAGTAGTGGTGCTAGTTGGAGTGGGAGGAGTTGGGGTAACAGTCGTTGTAGTAGTGGTGCTAGTTGGAGTGGGAGGAGTTGGGGTGATAGTAGTTCCGCTAGTTGGAGTGGGAGTTGAGATGACAGTAGTTCCACTAGTGGGAGTGGGAATCGGTTCCTCTCCCGCTTTGGTAGGGTCTTCTCCTGCTTTAATAGGAGTGGGAGTCGGTTCCTCTCCTGCTTTGGTAGGGTCTTCTCCTGCTTTGGTAGGGTCTTCTCCTGCTTTAATAGGAGTGGGAGTCGGTTCCTCTCCCGCTTTGGTAGGGTCTTCTCCTGCTTTATAAGCCTGCTGGCGAACGTCCTGACTGATTTGAGTAAGATATAAACCAGCTCCACCACCTATGATGATAATCAATAATCCTATCAAGGCAATGATAGTGTTTTTTGACAATTTACCCTTTTTCTTTGGTGGTTGAGTTGAAGAGGGGGTAGCAGTTTCTGATTTATTTGGAACTTTTTCCTCGTTCTTTGTTTGTGCGCTAGTTGGCTCGCTTATATTTTCCTTTGGAAGATCAGTCGGCAACTCTGGAGGCAAAGAATCTGTAGGCTGGGGTGTAGAACCAATAACGTTGATCATAAAAATGAAATTAAGATTTATTAAATAAATAATATCTATTGCTGGTAAGCATAGATTATGAACTAGAGAGGTGTAAAGAAGAAGTTATGGTTTGATATTTATTTCTGATATTTATGAATATTGCTGCGAAAAAAAATGCCATAATCCGCGGTCTTATGAGGCGAACCAAAGAAGAATCATTTTTAATAATTAATTTGAGAATATTTAGTCTGATAAGAATTTTTTTAATTTTTGGTTCATATTTTTTAAGATGCCAAAACTTCAAAGGAGGAAACTCAGCGAACCACTCGATTGGCAATAAATGAGCCAATATGAGAATTTTCCAAGATGTATTTTTACTAATAAAACTTGGAGTTGAGTATCTAAAGAAACAATTGCTCAAAATTATCATCAACCAGGCCTCATTTTGAAACTGATATTGTTTTGCTAATTGTAAAAAATTAGACCATTGACTTGGTTTTTTATAGGTTTGAGTTAATTTTCCGATTTCATAAAGCGTGCCCAGACCCGTTGCTAAATCATTGAATAAAAAACGAATGCACAAAGACAGTAATTGATAGTTTTTATTTTGAATGTGGTGATTGTGTTTTGTGTTGTTCAATAGTGCTGTGGAAAATTTCCGCACAATTAGGATCTCTTGCGCATTGAGAGTGCCAAAATGTGGATGTGCAATCATGCTATGAATATCAAGATTTAAATAACGAGCCTTAGAATAAGTAATTTCTTTGGGCGGATAAATGGTTTTTTTATAACCCTGATTGGTTAACCATTGATCAATAATCATCATGCCCTGCTTGTTGGTAAGCAAATCAAGATCATTAGTAAGAAATAATTGCTGATTTAGTTTGTTTTTAAAATCCTTAAAAAAAATACCTTTTATTTTTGTTTTCTCCAAAAAAGAAATTAGACGTTGTTTTTCTTTTTCATATAACAAGCTGGAAAAAATGCTATTTTTTTGATGTTTGATTAGTTTGTTTTTAAAAGATTTATTCAAATGTTTTTGACAATTTTGACAGTTTGTAAAGTGATCTAAGGCATGGAAAACTTTATTAAACATTGCTTTTTCATAGAGTTTGCTAGTGCTTTTTTTAACTAAATTGATTGGAGGACAAACAGAGGAATTGTTTTGCAATAAAAAAACCAAGATTTCTATATCGGCATTTAACATAGAGTGATTATAATCGTTGTTATGATATCTGTTTTGATTGCTACTAAAGAACGGCCAGATTCATTACTTGTGTGTCTTCAATCAATTGTCTCCAATCAATTCACTCAGTACGAAGTGATTGTTATTGATCAGAGCAATGTTGTCAGTGCGCTAATCAAACAATATCTTAAAAAGCATCATCGCATACATTTTTATCATCTGCCAAATAGGGGTAGGGAGAGGGGCAAAAGTTATGCCCTACAACAAGGATTGATGAAAGCAAAAGGAGAAATCATTGCTTTTACAGACGATGACTGCATAGTGGATAAAAAATGGTTAAAGATTCTTTGGCAAGGTTTTGCCCAAAACAAATGTGATGGTCTATTTGGTCAGGTTTTACCATATCAGCCAGCTCAACATGCTGATGAAACTTGCCCCTGTACAATGCGTTTTGCAAAAAAAGAATTTGTTCGTCAACCGCGCTACCATGTTTCCATTGGTTACGGCAATAACATGGCTTTTAGAAAGCAAGCTCTTGATGAGATTGGTTCACCAAAAACCTGGCTCGGTCCCGGATCAATTGGTTCGAATGCGGAAGATGCGGAGCTTACCCTACGGGCATTATTTGCCAAAAAAATTATTTTGAGATATCCAAAATCTATTGTTTATCACAATCGTTGGTTGAATGCTCAAGAAATGAAAGAACAGCAACTCTCTTACACTCAAGGAGAAGCGGCTTGTTATGGCTATTTTTCCTTTCTTGGATCAAATTTTTGCAAACAAATATTAATTAGAGGAATCAAAGCCAATCTTCAGAATTTAAAACGCAATCTATTGTCAGTTTTTAGTTTTAACAAAGGTAAGCGGACGCGAAACAACGTTTATTGGAATTTTCGATCATTACTAGCTAGTGCACGAGGATTGAGTGTAGGATTTTGGTTTTTTTTAACAGAGTCTTTAAAATAGTTTGATTAAAATTATGTCAATATCAGCTTCAATTATTATTCCAACCAAAGAGAGATTTGAAACTCTCCAGCATTGTTTATTGGCTACAATTAAACAATTATCCAAAGAGGACGAAGTAATGGTGGTAGAAAATGGTCAAGCTTATCAAAAAACTAAACACTTAATTAATATTTTAGCCAAAAATCACCAAATAAGTTATGTTCATGAATCACGACTTGGACCAGCTTTTGCTCGCAATAAAGGAATTAGTTTGGCTCGCAATGAAATCTTGATTTTTTTGGATGATGATTGTGTGCCTGGTCCGGGCTGGTTGAAAGCAATTAAAAAGCGTCATGAAAATGAAAAAAAACACCAGCAAACAGTGGTTTTTCAGGGAAAAATTAATTATGTTTATAAAAAATCGAATGCATTTGTTGAGTTATTTCATTTAAGAAATCGGATGGATTGGCAAGTAATTCGGAAAACTCCGGGATGGAAAATGGGGAAATTCATAAATTTTTTAAATGCTGGAATTTTTTCTGTTCGAAGGTCGGTTTTAGTTAAAAATAAGATTAAATTTAATGAACTTTTTTTTCCTTTTGTTGGTGAAGAGAGAGATCTGACAGCGCAATTACATTTGCATGGTATTTCCATTGTTTATGCATCGGAAATACAAGTAACACATTACAAAGATAGAGGAAGCGTAGTGAATTCATTAAAAAGATCTTTTCAGGCGGGATTGGCACAAGAAATACTGAACGTTTTATATAAAACCAATCAATCAACAAAATCTTTGTTTAAGAAATCTTTTCGAAAAGAAAAAAATGGAATAATCGCTGAATTGTTAAAACAATTTAATCAGCAGTCACTATTTACCATTACAGGTATGATCATTACTTATTTGCGATTGAGTATGTTGGTCCTGGGAAGAGTTTATGGCAAATTTTGGTGTCTGTTGCAAAAAAACAAGCTTTATGAACATAGAAAAAAGCTATTTTTATCAATCACTAAGAACTAATAAGCTTGCGATATAGATGTTTTAAAAAAGGATATTTATAAAGATTTTTTATTTTTAATAAATTTGGAAAATGGTGATTCAGTCGTGAATACCAAGTCAGAATAAAAACAAAAAACCGCGAGCGATTATTTTCCAAAAAGATAGTATGCGAAGGATATATGATTTTTATAGCTTTTCCCATGAGTTTTTTAATATCAACCTGGTTATCATAATCTAATTTATTATCGCCCTTGGTAATAACATATTTTTTTTTAATAGCCATTAAGCGATGAAGAATTATTTGATTGTTTTTTTTAAAAGCTACAATATCGCCAACCGTATATTCTTGAGAATAATTAAGTTTTAAAACAACTTTTGCACCATGTTTAATTAAGGGTTCCATGCTATAACCCTTGCTAGTGGTTTGTATAATAAGCGAATGTTTATTAGTAATGAATTGAGTAATTAATGAAACATTTTTCATTGTCATTGTGCATTGCTGATTTGATGATTTTACTATACACGAACACAAATCAAGAGCATGATTTTTTGGCAAACAAATATGAGGACTATATAGTAACGGACAGTCAAGAAAAAACTGCAGTAGTATCTATTGCTTGCGGTTTTGAACATCGTGAGAAAGAAATTCCCAGCTTTGTTTTTAAAGAAAGTGTAATAGAGAGGTTTGGTTTATTTAGTGAGTTTTTCCGCAAAATATTAATGGGAGTATTAAATACTCATGATGGAGCTTTATTGCATGCCAGTTCTATTGTTTATAAAAATCAGGGCTTTATTTTTATTGGTCATGAAGGAGCAGGCAAAACAACTATTCGCAAATTACTAAATAACTACGTTTCTTTGGGCGATGATACAGCTATTATACGAATTAGAGGGGAAAAGACTTATCTATATGGTTCTCCACTTTATCAACGAACTAAGCGTTCTTATCCGAATAAACGAGTTTTGATCTGTGGTATTTTTTCTTTAAAACAAGCAAAATATGCTCTAATTAATGATCTTGATCTCAATCAGCAAGTGAAAGCGCTGTCGTCAAATGTTTTTTTATCTGGCTTAAAAGAATTTAACAATGAAAATAGAAAATTAAGTTTGACATTATTTACTTTGGGACAGCAACAACTTGTTCATAATTTATCTTTTGCCAAAACATCCCCAGTATCAAAAGTACTAAAAATATTTGCTCAAAAACCCTGGCAAAAAAAATCAATCAAGAACCTATTGGTTCAAGCCAGCACTGTCTTTGTTCAAGAACTCCAAGATCATGTTGTTTGGTCGAAGGGTGTTGCCGATCGCGACTTTTTAACTCAATGTTTGATAATTAATGAACATAGTTGGATTTTTGAATTCGGTTCACAGCGAATTTTGAAAGTAATAGCAGATAAAATTATTGGAAATCAAGAAGAGGCTTATCATCATTCTCTTGTGTTTAAAAAAATTAAACAATTCAAAGAAATCAAGGTTTTGCCTACGATAGTTGTTGTTCGAAAAGAAAATAATTTTGTAATTATTGATGGCAATCATCGGGCATTGGCTTGGTATTTGCATAATAAAAATAATTTAACTGGAGAAATTTTGGTGTTAGTAGGAGATTTAAAAAATAATTTTAAAGAAAATAGTAAAATTTTTGCTTATTTATAATTTTTGATTTTTTATAAAACTAATTAAGGTTGAACAATTATTTTCAAAAACTACCGAACAACGTCGATTGTTGGGAGTTTGGGCACATCCAGATGACGAATCACTCAATATAGAAGAAATTTTGGCTCTAGCAAACAAAGCTAAAATAAATACGCAAATAATTTGTCTTATGGAGAAATGGGCTTATCTCAAAATAGTGCCTTAGGGACTCGAGGGCGAGATGGGAAATCTGGCAAGAAAGCGATCGGTCGTGGAAGCTTTATTTTAGCGTTCTGGAACAGGACATAAAACGTCTTTATAAACATTCCAGAAAACTAACGATTTGGAAAAATATGCTAAAAGCAGATTTTCAAATAAGTATTACCAAAACAACTGATCAAAAAATAACGGCCTGTTTAGCTCACGTCAGCCAGTTGTCAGTTCTCAACAAACCAATCCCATTAAAAATAATTTTTAAAATGTTTGATAATGAGTATTTACATCTAGTAACTGCACAAAACAAATATAATTTTCAATTTGTGAATTTTTTCACTCAAAGGTATAATTATCGTGTCAAAAACAAAACCGAAGGCTTTTCATAATAAAAAGGAATATTTTATGGCTAAAAAATTTGACGATAATACTATGATAAAAAGAATGCAGGGCATTGTTTATAAAGAAGTTGAAGGGGTGTTTTATATTTTGAACTATCAAACAGTAACATTGCACACACTCAATGAAACAGCTAGCTTTGTCTGGAAAGAATTGGCCAAACCCAAAACTATTAAACAATTAACTGAAACGATCGTTGATAATTTTTCAACAACGAAAACTCAAGCAAAACAAGATCTTGAAAAATTCATTATCAAGTATAAAAAACTTGGCTTTCTTGAACTGATATAGTTATCAAATAAAAATTAAAAAATTATTTACTGGTATGATTCCAGAGTAAAAACATCTATTTCAATTTTTTCAACTTTTTCCGCTGGAGCCTTGTAGGCTTTTTTGGTTTTTTGGTTTTTGTTCATAAAATCTCCTATTTTTATTTGGTATTTTATTACTTGATAAAGTATTTCATTTTTAAGAATTAATGTCAACTTTGTATTGAAAAATATTTTTTTCATTTAATTGGTTATTAATCTTTTTTTTGTTCGAGAAAATCCCAATAAAATTTCCTTTGCATTTATAAATTTGAGTATAACGGGCGATTTTAATATATTTTTCAAAAAATGAACGATGATCGATTGATGATTTTTTCAAACCAAAATTGACAATGACGTACTCACTAGATGCGAGAATTTTTTTAATAAAAATACTATTTTTTATCTTTGGAACAATAAGATGATCGACAAAGAGATCAACAATTATAAGACCATATTGCTTTTTATTTTGCGAAGTATATGCAAAAGCATCAGCTTGAATTAATTTAATTTTAGAAATTTTTGATCCAAGAAAACTTTTTCGCAAGGGTAAAAAATATTTTTTAGCTACTTTAATCATAATGGGAGAAATTTCTACTACATCGCTGGAGATTTCAAGACTAGTCAATAATTCCAATGGAATTACTGCTCCGCCCCCACCTAGCACTAATGCAGAGCGTTTTTGAGGTTGATTTTTTTTAATTAATTTACGAATGAAGTCTAAATACAACCAAGAATTATGATTTTTTAAATAAATAGAAGAATAAGATACATTAGATTTCGGCTGGCAAATTGTTCTCAATGATTTGGATGGATGTAAAGGAAAAAAACGATCTCTAACAATGAAATGTTCCTTATTTTTTTCGATTATTTCTTTTTGAAAAACAGTTATACCTTTAGTTAACCCTAAAAAAACTAAAATAAGAATAATATTAATAAAAACCAAAGTAATAACGACGAAAATTTCTAAGGGAAGTTTAAATACTAAATTAAAAATTAACCAAATGATGAATGAAGATAAAAAAAATAAGATTTTTTTATAACCAATAGAGGTTTTGGTAATCCAAAAAGGTTTTATTTTCATTGTAATGATCGTATAAAATTGACTAAAATCTGCTTTGACAAATTATCAATGACGAACCAGAACATTTTTTTTATAAGCTTCTATAGCCCTTATTCCATCATTTTGAATAAGTTTTCCTTTTTCCAGCCAAATGATTCTCGTGCAATGATCTTTTAGATAATCCAACCAATGACTGACGCTAATAATTGTTTTACCTTGTTTGTAAAATTGATTGATTTTTTGCAAAGATTTTTTTCTAAACTCTTCATCTCCCACAGCTATTGCCTCGTCCAAAAGTAAAATATCTGGATCAGAGTGAACAGCAATAGAAAATCCTAGTCTCAAGGACATTCCAGAAGAATAGGTGTAAAGGGGAGAGTCAATAAATTTTTTTAGGCCGCTAAACTGAATAATTTTTTTATATTTTTTTTCTATTTCTGGTCTCGTCATGCCAACAATAAGTCCATTGAGAAAAATGTTTTCTTCTCCAGTGAGTTCAGGATGAAAACCCGCTTCAAGTTCTATTAATGAAACAATTCTTCCTTTAGTGATAATTTTTCCAGTTGTGGGAGCGGTTATGCCAGCGATCATTTTGAGAACAGTTGTTTTTCCAGATCCATTGGGCCCAATGATTCCCACTTTTTCTCCACTATATATTTCGAAAGAAACATCTTTTAGAGCCTCAAATTTTTCTCTAGATTCCAGTCCCAAAAATGATCCTACCAGAGTTGGTTTTTGGTGTTTAAGAACGTATTTTTTACAGACTTTTTCAAAATAGATAACTGTTTGTTTTTTGCGTTTCATTTTTACATCCAATCATCAAAATATTTTTGTTCTTTTTTAAATACCAGAATTCCCAGAATGGTAATTATGATCGTAGAGAAAATTGGCAACCAAAGAGCGTCTGGAGAAAGAAGATAATCTTGAATACCAAAAGAAACTCTAAACAGCTGAATGATAGCAGTGAGTGGATTTAAAAATAAGATTAGTTTAATTTTCTCTGGAATTAACTGAATTGAGTAAATGATTGGAGTGGCATAAAACCAAATAGGAATTATGGCTCTGACAAGAAAACTCATGTCTCTAAACTTCACATTAAGACTAGCAAAGAATAAAGAAATGCCGATTGTAAAAATAAAAATCCAAAAAATTGCCAGAATGAGTGTGAAAAAATTGATCATGGTTAAAGAAAATGGAAAAACCAAAATAAAGCCCACTATAAGATGAAAGAGATTTGATAGAACCAAAGAAAGAATCAGTGATTCTCTAGGAAAAACTGCTTTTTTGATCAAATGTCTTTCATCGACAAACAAAGAAACAGCTTTGGAAAAACTGATTGAGAAAAAATTCCAGGGCAAAAGTCCTAGAAAAAGATATAAAAAGTAATTTTCAGTTCTAATTCCTGGGAAAAATTGCAATACAAACCCAATAACCAACATTTGCAATAAAGGGTTGATTATCAGCCACAAAAACCCCAGTACCACATGTTTATATCTACCCTTGAGCTCTCTGGTAGTTAGCGCAAGCGTAAAATCCAGCCATCTTTTCCATTTTTTTATCACCCAATTTCCTTTTTTAAAAATTTTTTACAGCATCAGAGATAGCAATTATCTTATTCTTCCAACTGTTTGCAAGGGAAAGTTTTTTTTGTTTAGTTTTTTTGTTTTTAGCATGTTTCTCATTCAACAGAGAGCTTATATGTTCTTGCCATTCTTGGGAAGAGTGGCCTATTTTAATCAAATCTATAAATTTCTTCAGTTCAATTATGGGTGTAGCAATTACTGGTTTACCTAAATAAAAATACTCAAAAATCTTCATGGGATAGGAGTATTGATTGGATTTTAAGGCAATATTGTAGGGAATCATACAGACATCAAATTGCTTGATGATATTTGGTAACTCGCGACGATTAGTGCTTTGGCCAAAGAACACGTTTGGTAGTGTTTTAAGCTTTCGGTTAGTCTCGAAATCGTCGGTAGCTTCAAGATCTTGCCTTGGTCCCCAAAAAACAAATAACCATTGGGGATTCTGTTTGATCAATCGATGTAGGAGTGCAAAATCTAGGCGGTAGTCAACCGAACCAACATAGCCAATGATAGGTTTGTTTTTGGGAAATTTTACTTTTGTTTTTAGAGGTCGTTGAAAATCATTGAGTCTGAACCCCTGGGGAACAATGGCGGTGGGTTGTCTAGTTTTTGAGTGAAGTTTGGCCAATACTTGAGAGTTAACGAAGAAGAAATCAGAGTTTTTGATCAATTTTTTTTCTTGAATTCGCAGTAATTTTCTCAATTTTATCTCGCAATGCCAGACATAATCCACGCAGTCATATAGAGAGATCAGTTTGGGATAGAAAATCTTTATTTTGGGGTAAAACCAAAAGAGGGAATCGAAAATCCATAAGACAGTGTGCTGTTTTCCACGACCATAGCGAATTAACAAATACCAAAGATTTAGCAATTGATTGAGTTTTTCTATCCATGCAAATCGGCGAAAAGGAATGAGATAACGAGGTTGGTAGGCTAACAGATTGGCTTTTGATGGAAAGGTATTTAGTGGTCGTGGTTTAAGAAAAAACCTGGCATCAGCATTGATGTAAGCCACTACTAGGTTGTTTTTAGCCAGCTCCAAGCAAGTTTGCATTTGATAATCAGCAGACCAATTCCAAGGTAATTGAAAGGGAATGATGATTAAACTTTTTTTAAACATGATTTGTTGTCTTTTGGTCAAATAAAGCAAGGCCTACATATAGAAAAAAATATGAAGAGAGTTCTGGATGATTGAGAAAGATGGGATAAAACATGGCACACAGTAAATAAATGCCGGCAGCCAAGTTATATTCTTTGATAATGCCAGTTTTTAATCCCAAAAAAAATGGTTTGACGGTCAAAAAGCCAAATAATAAAAAGAGCGTTAGACCAACAATTCCGGTTTCGGCTAATAATTGAAAAAATAAATTATGCGGATAAGTAGGATCAAAGGCAAGTTGCTCTCCTTTAAATTCAGTTGCTAAATAATAAGGAGAAAGATTGATTCCCACTCCGAACAACGGATTATCCAACGAAAGGCGAGTGGCGTAGTACATCATGCGCAAGCGATAGGTAGCACTACCATATTGAGTAAATACGTCTGATAAGGTTTCTATTCGGCGAGCTAAATAAGGGGCTAGGGCAATAGTAATGATTATTAAAATCGCAGCGAAAACACCCATTACTTTTGACGGAATCCTTATTTTATTTTTTTTATTCGATTGCTGCCAGCGCTTCCAACTCCAAAAAGCTCCCACCAACCAGATGCCATACAAAATTCGACTACCAGTAAAAACCAAGGCTAGACTACCCAAACCAATTGATAAAAGAGTAATTATTTTTGAAGCATTAATAATTCTTTTTTTACTCAAAAGAGCGGGAAGCAAAATAGCCATTTGCATCAATAAAAAAGTACCTAGAATGCTGGGTTCAAAAAAAGTACCGGCAAGTCTTAATAAACCTCTGTTTTCCGAAGATAAAATACCAAGTTGGGCTCCGGGTAAGTAAACCTCAATGTCTTTTCCCAGCGGTCCACCAGCCAAGCGTTGAACAAGCACCCAGCCAGCTTCAAACAATAACACGGCCACAACAACGCTAAAAATAATTTTTCTCAATTGAGTTTTCTGTTTGGCAAATAATAGAAAAGGTAAAGCTATCAGCATCATCATTCTGACTAGTTGCAAGGAGGACAATAGACCAATCTCAGGAACAATGCTGAAAGTGCCACTCAAAATAGTCCAAACAATGAACAAAAAAAACAACCAAAGCGATTTGTTTTTTTGAAATGATAACTGAATTTGCTTGGCAGTCTGTTTGCCACGCAAGTACAAATAACCCAATAAACCCAAGAAAATATCTGCAATATAGATTGGAAAAAAATAACTAATATCAAACCACGCCCAACGTTCTATATCTTCTTTGGGAAGCAACATTATTTGATAGGCTCGGCCTTTTGGAAATAAAAGAGTGGCAATCAATCCAGCAAAAAGTGATAATTTCAAATTTTTGGTGATGCGATAAATTATTAACCAATAAAGGAAAGTAAATAAAATGAGAGTGCGATTGCTTGTGCTAAAATACAGGCTAACATAATAAAGGAGTGTAACAAAAAAAAGCCTGAGCGAAGGAGCTGAAACCATTACAATGGTTCGCCCAATAAAGCTTTTTGATATGGTACGCAATAGTTTCATGAAGTTCATTATACCTAAACGTTTTTTGGGAAAATTTAATATCTTTGACCTGGTTATAGCGGTTGCCATTTTATTAATTTTTGGTTCGTTTTTATGGCTGAGAGTTTCCAGAAAAACTGAATGGATTTCATTGCGAATGGTTGTCTCAAATGATGAATGGTGGTACGAGGGGGCAGCTCCTCAATGGTGGTACACGGATGGATTGACTGCTGGCCAAACAGCCAAGAATACTTTTGGAGAAGTAATGGCAGAAATTACCAATGTACAAAGTTTTGATATTGGCAGTTATCGCAGGAGAGTTTTTATTGATCTAAAAGTTAAGGGATATTTTGATACCAAACGAGGAATTTATATTTACAATTATCAGCCATTACAAATCGGCAAACCACTTGACCTAACATTTGGTAAAAATAATTTACGAGGAGTTGTCACTTATATCGAAAATGCCCCAGAAGATTTTATAGAAAAGACTATTGAAGTATATATTCCGGCAGTACATTTATGGGTGGCACAGTCATATGAAAAAGGCATGCAAGTCAAGGATTTGCAAGGTAGAATTTTGGCTGAAATTGCTTCTGTAACAATTACTCCCACCACTGCTCTAGAAATAACTGAGATTTTTCCTGGTGTTGCAGAAAAGAAGTTTGGCCCCGAGCAATTTTATGATTTAAAACTAGTGGTTAAGATTAAAACTTTTGAAAGTGGAGGAGTTAATTATTTTGTTGATCGATCAGCCATCAAAATAGGTGAATACATCTGTTTTCAATTTCCACAAACAACTGTTCGTCAGGCAGAAATTATTGGGATTATAGAGTAAAATAATTTTTTTTAAAATTTCATGTTTAAAAAATTGCGTGTTTTAGCATATTACTCCTTTTTGCCTTGGTCAAAGCGTATTTTTATCTCTTTCCGCTTACTCAGTTGTCCTTTTTTAGAATTGATAGATTACATACCTCAAAAAGGATCCTTACTTGATGTTGGCACTGGTTTTGGTTTATTGCCATTATTATTAACAAAGACAAAACATAAACAACAAATTATGGGTATTGATCCAGACATCAATCGTATTAAATGTGCTAAAAAAGCTAGTCAGGCTTTTCCCAATCTTCAATTCAAGTCAGGCATTATTCACCAGCTGAAAATCAATAAAAAGTTCTCAAGCATTACTATTATTGATGTTTTATATTTATTACCGAAATTACAAAAACAAAAAATGATTCAATCAACTCGAAATTTGTTAAAATCCAACGGGCAACTTTTGCTAAAAATTAATGACCGATCTTTTAGTTTGAGTTTTTTTCTAACTTGGTTGCAGGAAAAAATTACTATTCATCTGCTTGGAGAAACAACTACTAGTTTTCCTGATGTATATTTTGAAAATGTAGTGGAAGTTAAAAAAATGCTCAGAAATAATGGTTTTAAAGTCAAAAAAACAGTTAGATTGCGCACTCCCTTTCCATTTTTTCATCAACATTGGTTGGTGATTGGTGAAAAGAAACATCAATGACTAATCTAATTAAGTTTTGATTCGGCATGCATAACCATGATCGGCTTAATTGGAGAATCGATAACTTCTTTCAAGATAAATTTTTCTTGATAATATTTTTCATTAATATATTTTTCAAAACTATTTAAACAATCAATTTTAGTAAAACTATCCTGCACATCATGACAAATGATATATAGAACTTTTGGTGAAGTATTTGATTTACGCTTGGCTTTACTAGTTTCCATATCGATGTCTACTAAATATTGATGGGTTATTTTTTCTAAAACATACCAATAAAAAGAAGTCTCCCAACCATAAGGGTCATAATTACTAATTGCCAGAAGATCTATGTCGGTTAATTGCAATTTTTTTTGTTTCGTATTTTCCAAAATAGCTGTAATAGTAATATTGGTTTTTTCTATGTGGTTAAAACTACTGTTATTTTGGACTAGTTTTAAATCATAAAAAATTAAAAAGAATATCAAAAAAACTATGATTGGTATAAATAGTTTTTTGTTTAATCTACTCAATAAAGCTCCTAACCAAAGAAGTAAAAAAGGAATAGCGATAAATAAGTAAGCTCTTTCATCCATAAGATGAGGATTTTTAAAAACGATAGCCAAAAAAAGTATGGGACTAAACCATAATAAAAATATACCCACGATTTTTTTCTGTATTAGTTTCTGATTTATCATTGAATAAATTTCTGAAATTATTCCGCCCAATATGATGAAAAACAAAATTGTTTGACTAAAAAAAGTGGGGAAAATATATTTGAGCATTTTTTTAAAACTAACAACAAGTCTTGTTCCAAAAGAATCTTCCGTGATAGTGAAATCTGGATTTTGCAGATAATTATTTAAGGTTTGAAAATTAATCCAATCATATTTCAATTCAATTTGAAGTAGGGGTAAATAAATTAAGATAGCACCCATTAGAGTTAGTGCCATTGTTTGTTTTTTCTTTTTAATTTTTTTGAAACCAAAACAGTACAAACCGATTTTGATTGGTAGCAAAAGATACATGGGTGGATAAAATTGAGTGGCTAGCAAGCTAACTAGGGAAGAGGCAATGAAAAATTTGTCTTTTCTTTTTTTTATAAATTTAGCTGCCAAAAACAGAGCAATACTTTCAAAAAAGACCGCTATTACTGGTTGAGATGTCCATATCGAAGCATGAATCATACTATGAGAGAACAGTGCTAAAACGAGAGCTGTCATACCAGCCTGTTTTCCCCAAAGAGATTTGGCTGCTTGATAGAGTAAGTAAGCTTGAATTAGATTGAGAAAAACAAAAATTAGGACATATCCCTCAGCAGTTTTAAAGCCAAGCAAATAAACTAAGCTAATAAAATAATAACCCAGAGGAGAATTGTGCATTAAATATTGATTTTTTGTGTCCAAAGCACTAATTTCTCCTACTGTTGGTAGAACCTTGTATTTGATGAAGTGCTCTGCAGTCAGTAGTTGTACTCCCTCATCTCCTGCAAGAGTATTTAGGTGATTCCAATTAAATACTCTCATCACTCCAGCGATCAAAAAAAGAATGATAATTGGTAATTTATTTTTAACAAACTGAGTAGTTTTTTTTTGACTATTTTTCATTGACCAGTAAATCTATTACCAATAAACAATCTTCAGAATTGCCAGCATAACAATCATAACGATATTGATATTGAATTATGCCGATCAAAATAATGATAGCCCAAAAAAGAATTGGTTTTTTGATTAATTTTTGTAGCAAGACTAGAAACAATAGGTAAAAAACAGGCAAAACTGGGAAAATATATCTGGGTAAAAAATAACCAAGTTTAGTTATCATGAGTAGGCTGGGCAGAGAAGTAATACCCAAAATTAAACCAGGGATAGATATCTTTTTGATTTGTTGGATAAGTTTTTTACTAGTAAGCAACATAACAAAAATAGATTCAGAAATAATATATCTTCCCTGACGAACAGTGATATAAACAATGGCGTCCCACAAACTTTGCCAGGGTTGTTCATCAAAATATCTCTCAGGTGAATAGATCCACCAACCAGTTATTTGCAAATGAATGACCAACCAGAGGACTGTAGTTAATAAAAAGGGGAAGACATAGCGAATGATCCAGTTTAATTTATTGGTTATTTCTTTTTCCAAAAAAAGATAGGCAATTGCTGATGCACTCAAGAAAAGACTGTTATCAATTCTGGTTAAAATAGCAATCAAGCCAATGATGGTAAAACGTAAATATTTTTTTTCTAGTAAGAAAATTACAGCTAGAAAGCGCAAAGCTGTGCCAATGATTTCAAAATAAACCAAATGTGTTTGTGCTAAAAAAAGAGGGTTAGTTAAAAATAGTAAAACCAAAGCCATGCCTACTTTTTTATTAACCAATTTGTTACCCAATAAGTACATAACAATAAGGAAAAAAATTGAGAGCAATAACCCTAGTATATGAATGAGTAGCAAATGATTGCCTGGCATTTGCAAAATTAAAGCAATAGCCAGAGGTAATAAAAAGGTGTGAGGATAATCACTAAATCCCAGATAAGAAAATAAGTTGCTTGTTTCAGCAATTGATCCAGCTGCAGCTATCAAAAACCATTCGGTATCCCAGTAGAAAGGGAGCAAAAATCCTTGTTTTAGGATCCAAAAAAGAAGAAAAACAACAAAAATAAAAAATAAAACTAAATATTGATTTTTTTTGATTAAAATTTTAATCATATAAATTGCCTGGGTGAGTAATGTTTGTCTCGATCAATGGACTCGAAATTCTGTTTTTTGTCAATGTAAGTGAAAAATATCTGGCAAAAAACAAAGCTTGTAAAACACAAAACATTAAATATTTATGAGGTCTAAATATCAAGTAAGAAATAGTAGAGGCAGTGCTTCTAATCGATAATTTATATTGATTGGTCATTTTTACAACTAGCTGATTGAGTAAATTAAAAGTATGAATGTGCTGTTCTGAATCAACGTAAGTCGGTGAAAGAGTCAATGATTCAAGTCGCTTAAACTGATTATTTAACTCTAGATCAATTTCATTTAATCGAATTTGCCCAAATAAAAGTTTTATCAGAAAAATAAAAAGAGAGAAAAAATTTCCTTGATGATTTACTAATGATGGAATTAAATAAGATTTTGTTATTGGTTTACCTCTAGTTAAATTAAAATGAAGACCAATTTTAATTTGTTTTTTGAAATGAAGTAATTTTTGAGCTTCTGATTTAGAAATTAAGTTGGCCAATACGGAAACGCCGTCCAAGTTTTTGGCTTCGATTTGATTTAATATCGCTTGATCAACAAGCGGAGATAAACCGTAGTCATCAGCGATTATTAATTTATTTTTTTGATATATATTTTTTCGGTCAAAAGTATTTATCAAATAAAAACTCGCTAATCGATAAAGATCAATCAAAAGAGCTCTCATTCTTTTCCAAGAAGTGTAGCGACTGGGTCTGAGTTCAGTAACTTTAATAGGAATTTCCTTAATAGTTTGCTGTTGCTGGTGGAGTTTTAATAATAACTCAGTATCTAAAATTTCATGTTTAGTGGCACAGTTTCTTAGAGTATTAATCAAGATTGGAGTAAGGCGAAAAGCCTTCAATCCATGAGTGTCTGTACCTGGATAAGCAAATAAAATTTTCAATAATTGATGAAATAATTTGGTTTGTGCGCGTCGCAATAAATTTCTTTGATCATAATTTTTAATTAGGGTTTTTGAACCAATTATTATTTTGTGTTTTTTAAGTAATTTCTGGGTTTGAGAAATAAAATCATGATCAAATAAATCGACATTGAGAATATAAACAAATTGACCTAAAGAGCTTAAGATTCCATGTTTGAGTGCTTGTCCATAAGAAGCCTTGTTGACACGCAAGGCTCGTAAGCTCGAATATTTTTTAGTTAATTGTTTAATAATTGACCAAGATTGATCACTACTACCATTTTCTACCAGTAGAACCTCGAATTTAGTAATGCGCTCTTTATTTAATAATTGATAAAAAAGTTTTATCTGTGAAGAAAGATGAAGAGCCTCATTGTGAACTGGGAAGATAAAACTGTGTTTTTTAGGGTGAATGATTTTTTTTGTCATTAATAAATCTGATGGTTTTTTTTAAGAACACTATCATATTTTTTCATAAACTTATCATTTTGATCAGTATTGTGATTTTTCTTTATATACTGATTATTATCGTTTACCATTTTTTGAGCTTTTTGGGGAGAAGAAAGAATTCTTATAATTGCTTCAATGAATTGTTTTGTTGAATTTGCTTCTAAATAATGTTTATTTTTTATCAATTTTAAACCTTCTACTCCAAGTGATGTAGAAACAATTGGTAGGCCGGCGGCCAAACTGGTAAGTGCTTTCAATCGCACTCCACCACCCATTTTGAAAGGCAAGACAAAAACATCTGCTTGGGCTAAAAATGGTGTTAAATCAGTTTGATAGCCATGCAAAATCACATTTTTTTTGATTGGTAAGGTTTTTTCAAAAGGAGGATATGATCGACCCACAATATGAAACTCAACATTGGGAATTTGTTTTTCTATTGTTGGCAGTATTTTTTTGATAAACCACCTCACAGCATCTTCGTTTGGCGGCCAGCCGAGCATGCCGATAAATAAAATATAAGGGTTTTTTGAGCGCCGTTTTTTAATTGGTTTTGCCTGGTAAATTAACGGCTGAGCCGCCACATGCTCCACTCCAAATATTTTTTGCAAGCGCTTTTTTTCAGGTTCAGAAATCGCAAAAATAAAATCAAATTTGGGCAACATTTTTCTTTCATAAAAATAAGTCAGCACCATCTCAATCAACAAATATAATTTACGCGTTGGTTTGATGGTGTGTACAAACCTAGTCCAATAAAGATAGGTTTCCACATTATGATGTTCCAGAATCCATTTTTCTTTTTTTATTTTCGGCAAGTATTGCGCAGTATTGAGATGATCAATATGAATAATGTCTGGTTGGAATTGTTGGATGGTTTTTTTGATAAACCTACCGGCCGGTAAATGAGTATATTGAAAAACATAATGAGGAATACCTTGTATAAAATTTTTGAAAAGCCCCCACAGATCACCTTTAACCGAAGCCAAAATTGTAGAACTATAAAAAATCTTTACCCGGATGCCCGCATCGGTTAAAACCTTTACATCACTTGGCTTTGGTTTTTCTTCAGAAATAAAAACCGCAAACACCTGATATTGCTTAGCCAGAGCAAGTACGGTATTAAGAGTCTTAATCTTGCCACCAGAATCTGGTGGATAAGGAAAAAGTTGACTAAGATAAAGAATTTTTTTCATTGTTCAATATAAAATTTTTCTATAGTATATTTTTCATCCTCATTATTTTCGTTGATTGTAACTTGATAAAGTGTATTAAAATTTTCAGGTTCAACAACAGTTGGTTGAGAATTGCTTATTACCACCAATTCTTTTTGTAGTTTTTCTTCCAAAAAAAGCCAAAGAGCAGAATTGAAGGTACTATCACTATCAGTTAATTCATAAACTTCATTAATTAAATTTATAGAAAAGTGCTTGCTGTTATTATTTTTACTTACATCCAAGCTAATTTTTTGAGAAATGTCTTCTAATAAAGCGATTTCTTTTCCAGGCCAATAAATTAATTTAATTTTAACACTCTGTAAATATAAAAATACCAATAATAATCCCAGAATAATTCCAATATTTTTAAATTCTTTTCCTGATTTACAGATATAAAAAATTGCCAATGGTATTTGTAGATGAAAAAGTATTAAAAAAGGAAAAAAATATCCTCCATAAAATATATAAAGGAAGCCACTTATTGAAAGAATAATTAGAGTCGATGTGTATTTATTAAAACTTTGATAAGAAGCAGATTCTTTGAAAAATGAAAGATAAAAAAACAAGAATATTAGAATCAACGAACCTATTAGTAATGATTGATAAATATCACTTAGCCAAAAATCATTGATATTGAATAATGCTTGAGTAGCAATATTAATATTGCTTACTATTTGCTGAGCATTGGTTGTAATTAATGAAGCTTGACTATAATTTTTGATTAAATAATTTAAGTTAAAACTAAATGATAATCTGAAACTAAAACTGATGACCATAATTGTAAAAATTATTAGTCTTTTTTGTTTAGTCTTAAAAGACTTTATCAAAACCCAAATAAACATCAGAATTACTAAAATGAAAGTGGAGTAGTGAAGATGAATTAGTATATTACTAACAACGAAAAAAATAGCCAGTTTTAGCGAAGCTTTATTGAGGCTTTTTACAGAGATTAAATTAAAAAAAACAAAAACCAATAAAGGTATAAATAATATTAACAAATGCATTTGCCAAACCCATCTAGAAGCTTCAACAAAGATTGGATTAATAGCAGTATAGAATGCCAAATAATAACCAGCAGTTTTATTTTCAATTTTTTTCCCCAAAGCATAAGCAACCAAGACAACAAGAGATTGAATAATGGCAAAAAGGATTATCATTCCTTCAATAGATGGTGCTAGAAACCATAAAAAACCAATAATTAAAAAATAAAGCGGTGAGTTACTTAAAAAACTGTTTGTGGTAGCAGGACGAGCGGAGAAAGGCGCTGAGAAATTTGCCAAGTGTTTAGCAACTAGCAAATCTCTGCCTGTATCACCCATGATAGAAGTAGTATTTAAAATATTGTAAGTTCTCAAAAAAATCGCCAGAGCCAAAATGACCAATAAAGGAGTAGCTTTTTTCACCCAAAAAACCAAAGATTGCAAATTAAACGAGGGAGGACTGATTTTGAACACTTATTTATTAAATAGCAGTTTTCGCATTTTTGCATCATTAAATTTTTTCAATGAATAAAATATGAAATTTTTTTGAGTGGGTTTTTTAATTGGGTAAGATGAAAAATAATGGCTGCACTACCACGTATTTCACTCCAAATTTTTCTATAGTATATTTTTCATTCTCATTATTTTTATTTTTTAAAATCATTTATTTTCTATTTACTAATTACTTTTTGTAAGTAATTTTTAATGCCAGATCAGTTTCAAAATCAGGTATTAACAAATTATTATTTCCCGCTATTACGCTTCCGCTCTCTACTTCCAGACCAGTTTGAGGATCCAACCAAATAAACGTACCATCAAAATTGGCTAAATAAACAGAATCGTCAATTATTGTTGCTGGAAAAGGACTGTAATTTTGAGCAGTAAACTCCCAGACTAAATTACCAGTATTTTGTTTTAGAGCATAAGTGTTGTTGTTTTGACTGCTAAAAATTATTAAATCATCGTCAAAACTCAAGTTGTCAAAAATCTCAAGCTTGTTATTTGGTCCGATACTTTCATCACTATAAAATTGCCAATTTACGGCTCTACTATTAATCAATAAAAACAGACAGATAGACAAACTGAAGATGATTATTGGTTTTAAAGTTTTTTGATTGAGTTTAATTTGCATTGAAAGTCTTTTTTATTTTTTTGAAAAGATTAACGGAAAATTGTTTGCTAATTAAAAAGATAAATAAAAAATTGAAAACCAGATAACGCCGGCCCAATCTTCTTGGTTCCTGCAATAATCTAAAAAACCATTCCAGGCCAGCTGACCTCATCCAATGCGGGGCTTGTTTCACTCGACCGGTTAAAAAATTAAAAGCCGCTCCCACACCAATTGCGATACCGGTTTTCAAGTTTGGTAAATTGTCGATCATCCATAGTTCTTGTTGTGGGCAACCTAACCCTATAAAAATTAATTGTGGTTTAGCAATATTAATTTGTTTAATAATTTGTTGATTTTTTTGTTTGGGCAATGGGCGCACGGGAGTATCAACATGACCAACCACCCTGATACCAGGAAATTTTTTTTGCAAAACATTTTTGAGTTTTTTACTTTGCCCCCTTATTCCGCCTAATAAAAAAATTGTTGCTCCAATTTGACTAGCTCGTGCACAGATTTTAAGCATCAAATCTGGTCCATAGACTCGTTCAACGTGTTTTTGTCCATCGGCTTTCAGCAACCACACTAGGGGCATCCCATCCGGAGTGACCAATCCAGCTCGATTTAGTCCAGCCAACAATCGAGGGTCTTTTTGACACTCCATGATTGAATGAACCGCGGCCACACAAACATAATTTTTGCGTCGGTTTTTAACCCAATCGAAAATTATATTAAGTGCCAGCGGATAGTTAAGTTGTGAGACTTTGACTCCTAAAATATCGGTATTTTTGTTCATCATATGTGACTATTCCAGTGATGATTTTTTTGCAAACTGAGCTTGAATAATCTGTAGCAATTGTTGTTGAAATTTTTGCTCACTAAATTTCGCAGCTTGTCTTCGGCAATTTTGGGCAGACCAAGTATTTTTCTCGAATTCTTTAATAGCTCTTTCCAGAGATTTTATCGAAAACCTATCAAACAACAAGCCTGTTTTTTTGTGAACCACTGTTTCCTTGACTCCTCCAGAGGCAAACGCAATCACCGGCACTCCACAGCTCATGGCTTCCACTGGTACTAAACCAAAATCTTCTTCGATGGCAGTATAAATCAATGCTCGAGCTTGACCATAAAGTTTAATCAGTTGTTGATCGGTGACAAAACCGACAAAACTAATATTCGGACCTGCGATCTTTTGCAGATATTTTTTCTCTGCTCCCGTACCAATCACTATCAGTGGCTTGTTAAGTCGATTAAAAGTTTTAATGACTAATTCAGCACCCTTTTGTTTGACTAGTCGGGAATGAAATAAATAGTATTGGGGTTGAGCTGCCGATCGTTTTGACAGTTCAGTTGTTTTGGGTAAAATAGCCGGCGGATAAATCACTAGACTTTTTCTGTCATAATATTTGGCAATGCGTTTTTGAGTAGTTTGGGAATTGGCAATTAATTGATCGACTCGTTGAGCGGCTTGCCAATCTTTTTTTCTTAAATAAGTGAGCCAGCCAGAAAATATTTTTTGAAAAAAAGGTTTTTTAACCCAATTCATTTCGTTGAATTCACGATACAGATAGCGGGGGGGAGTATGAAGATAAGCAAGGTGCAGAGTGGAGAATTTAGTTTTAACCGATTTGGCAGAAAATGAATGTGACGAAGAAATCACCAGATCGTATTGATCGAGTTTGAGCCGTTCCCAATAAGCTATCACCAATGGTTTTAAAAAACTAATATATTTTTCTGGCAGTGGTATCTTGTTTAATAAGGAAGTGTGGATGGTGTGTGTCCGACTCAATTTTTTCCAATAAGGTTTTTTAATGAGGGCAATATAGACCTCAGCTTGAGGAAATAATTTTAAGATGTTTTCTAAAACTCGTTCGGCACCACCGAGGTAAAGGTAGCAATCATGCACCACTGCAATCTTGAGTTTATCGAAATCAATGACTGGCAGTTGTTTATTGGGCAACTGGGTCTGTATTGTATTTTTATCTTGCCTCATAATTGATTAAATAATTACCGCTTATTTATGATCTTATACGTATGATACCTTCTTTTGTAGCAATTCCATCTATTTTTTCCTTATTTTCAATCTTTTTTTTATTGCTGGGTGAGTCTTTTTTGCGTTGGTACTTTATGGGATTGTTTGCTTTAGTTTTTTTGATAATTTTCAAAAAACTTAATTTTTCTCTGGTTGCAACTTTATCAAAACAGTTTTTATGGTGGGGAATATTTTTATCAATTCTTCTTGTTTCTTTTTTATTTACGCACAACATGCCCCTAAGTTTGGATTCATTGTCATTTTACTTGTTCGCTTTTTTAACATTTATTTTGTCTCTAGCAATTGATTTTAAAGATTTTAAAAAAGAATATTTAGCTTACTTTATTTTTTTTATTGGTTTTGTTTTTTCTCTTTTGAGTTTATTTTTCCTTTTTAATCAAAAGCTGGCGGCATCTTTACCAGGGATGAATTTGATTTATGCAACTTATGGTCATAATCACTTGGCTGCTTTTTTATTATTGATTTTACCTTTGAGTTGGAGAGAAGTATTTATTTCTTTTCAAAATAAAGAACGAGGTCTTTATTTACTAAAGTTGATTGGAACATTGTTCATGAGTTTTACTTTGTTGATTAGTTTTGGTCGGACAGCTCTTTTTATTGGTATTTTGCAACTGTGTTTTATCTGGATTTTCTATTTTCGTTCTTGGAAGAAAAACCCAATATTATCAAAATTTATTTTTCCTTCTATGGTTTTAATCTTGATTGCTATTTTAAGTTTCAAAATGTATTTTTCTTACTTTTTATCTATGGACAAAGAATTTACTTGTCCATTTCCATCTTGGATTGACAGTAAAATCTGCAAACCACTAGATTCAGAAATGCGTCCACTTTATTTTGCCCAAACTTTTCAAACGATGCATGAGTACCCTTTGGTAGGTTATGGTCCGGGAAGTTTTCAGCTTATCAGTACAAAATATCGGCAATTACCTCACTCGAGTACTTTTTACGCTCATAATCATTTTTTACAGGTGGGAGCGGAAATGGGAATTCTGGCAGCAGCAGTATTTTTGCTACTTATAATTTCTCTTTTTTGGCAAACAGGTAGAATCGCTTTTCCCCGGAGAGCCAAAATCAAGATTTTTGATTTTAATCAAGCTCTTTTTATTGGTTCTTTTTCTTTATTAATTAATGCTTTTTTTGATTTTGACTGGAGTTATTTAGGAATTTTTTCTTTGACTTTGTTTTTTCTTGGTTTGATTTTACGAACAAAACAATCAATCTCTAGAAAACAAATTGATGACTCGTTGGTTGCTTTTATTTCTCAAGCTATTGCCATTCTTTTATTGTTTTTGGCCAGTCTTTATTTATTATTGGAAATTTTAACCAGGACAGGCAGAGTGGGGCTGGCTTTTGATATTTTTCCTTATTTCAAAGAGCATAAAAAATTATTTGAAAAAGAAGCGGATTCTTTTTCTTCAACACAAATATCCAAATTGACAAAGATATATCAATTTGATTCCTCAGCCTATTTTCTTATTCAAGAAGACTTGGAAAATCTAACAGATGAACAATTGGCGATCAGAAAAAATCTTTATTTAATAGATCCCTGGTTGAATCTTACTTCAAAAGATATTGATTGGTATCTGAAAAAAGGTGATTATCAAACAGCAGATCGCAATCTTGCCAAATTAATTGAAGTAGTAGAGATTGCTGAGGAAAAACTAGCTCATCAATTGGGTTTTACCAAAAAATTTGAGTTAGCCACTCAAAAATTGGATATTGCTGATTACTATTTCAAATATGGAGAGTCACGCAAGACGGCAGAGTATTATCTTTGGGCCAGAAGTGTTGAGCCTTGGATTTTTGCTCATCGTTTGCCACCGGTTTCCAGTCAGACTTCAGTCTCAGATTTAGAGGAATTTTTATTGGTTACGATGAATCAAAATCCAGAAGAGTGGGGAGAGAATTATTACAATTTTATCAATTGGCACTTGAGAGTCTTTAGAAAGGCAATCGCAGACGGAGATGCTGAAAAAATCAAGTTTTGGTTTGAATTGATTGATCAAAAATTTTCCAACCTGACATTTTTTTTATGGAAGATTGGTTCCACTAGTTTAATAGATTCTTTAAATGATGATTCAAAAGCAAATAACTCCGAATATCTCCAGCAAAAAATTACGCTTTGGTCTTCACTGTGGGAAATTTATAATCAAAATTCTGTAAAGAAAGATTTTGATGAATACGAAAAAGAACTTTCAGAGTCTTTGATTAATCTTAGTCAAATAATGGTAAATAATAGCAATCTTACCAAAGAACAAAAGGATTATTTTCAAATGGGAATGGCTTCAGCCTCGAATTTAGAAGGCAGACTGCAATTGGCCATGGAAAGTTATTTTGCTTTGGAAGAAACAAGATTGAACGACATCACTATGAAAATGCTCTCTCATGTTAGAAATTATCAGTAAAATTTCAAGATTTTCGGCGCAGAAAAAACATCAGTATCAGTTTGATTGATGAAAAGATTTGTTGTAGGTCTTCTTTTAGACCTCCTTTTTTTAGGGTTGTTTTTTCCAATTTTTCCCAGTTTTCCAGGGACAAATGTTTTTGGGGGGAGGATGACCATTCAGAAAACACTCCTGGTCTGACTTGTTCACGCCAAAATCGCCAATCTTTGGGTAAAGCTCGAGCTTCATTGATCGGCAGTGGTCGCGGTCCTACAAAACTCATCTGACCACATAAAATATTCCATAATTGAGGCAGTTCATCTAGACCAGTGCGCGATAGTATCCAGCCAATTCCAACAAATCTGGGATCTCGAGTAATTTTGAACATAGGAGTAGGAGCTTCATTAAGATGGATATATTTTGATTTGAGCATGCTGGCATTTTTTTGCATGGTGCGGAATTTATAGGCAGTAAAAGTCTGACCATTTTTCCCCAAGCGTTTCTGTTTGAAAACAATTGGACTGCCTGCACCTAGTAGCACCATCAATCCAATGATGATTAATAGTGGGCTGAGCACTATTAATAGTAACAAAGCCAAAAATATATCAAAAACTCTTTTTTGAATTGAGAAATAATAATGATGAATTTTCATAATTAATTAATGTTATTGATTTGGTATTGCAAAATTTATTGATTCAAAATAATTTTATAAGAATTATACCTCTGGGACTTTGCTCGAAATTAAACAAACAGTATGATATACTTCACGGATCTCAAATGAAAGGGGATTATTAATTTATGGCTAAAACAGTAACAAGTAAAGTAAAAACTACCCAAACGACAACCGTAGTTAAAGAAAAAACTACTAAACCCAAAAAAGAAACTAAGACAAAAAAGACAGCCGTTGCGAAATCCAAAACTTCAGCAAAAGTAATTCAAACCGAGGTTTCTCAAAAAACTCCAGAAAAAGTTTCAGCAAAACCAGTTTCCGCCGATAAAAAACCAAAAACAATGGAAGAGCTGCTTTCACAAGCGGACTATTCTCTGGTGGTACCCAAAAAAGGTGGTGTTTTAAAAGGCATTATTACCGTCAAGAAAAAGAAATCATTGATCGTGGATTTGGGTGCAAAAACAGAGGGAATTGTTTCTGATAAAGAATATGATTTTGCCTCAGAATTCATTAAAGATCTCAATGAAGGTGATGAAATTAGTGCATTGGTGGTTTCTTCAGAAAATGACCGCGGTCAAGTGGTGTTGTCACTACGTTCTGCAGCCTCTGATGCCAAATGGGAATATTTTGAACAAGCTCAAGAAAATGATGAGATTTTGGAAGCCAAGGGAGTAGAAGTTAATCGTGGCGGATTGATCGTAGTGGTCAATGGTGTGCGAGGTTTTGTTCCTTCCAGTCAATTTGGTCGAGAGTTTATTGGCAAAATTAATCAATTGGCGGGTGAAACTATTGAAGTAAAAGCTATTGAAGTAGATCGAGAAAAAAATAGATTAATTTTTTCAGAACGTCATGTGAGTGAAGCGAAAGAACTTTCACAAAAAGATGAAGCTCTCAAAAAAGTAGTAGATGGCGAAGTTTATGAAGGAGTAGTTTCTGGAGTCATGCATTTTGGTTTATTTGTTACGGTAGAAGTGCCGGTTGATGATAAAAAAGATAAAAAAGGCAATCCAGAAAACATCGGCTATGTGGAAGGTTTAATTCATATTTCTGAAATTAGTTGGGAAAAAGTCAATCACCCCAAAGATTATCACAATGTAGGCGATCGATTGAAAGTCAGGGTTTTGGGTGTTGATGAACGGACCAATAAACTCAATTTATCAATCAAACAACTGCAAGATGATCCTTGGATTACCATTGGTGAAAAATACCCAACGGGCACAACTTTTACTGGCAAAGTAACCAGAGCAGAAGCTTTTGGTGTTTTTGTCAATGTTGAGCCGGGAGTAGATGGTTTAATCCATTCTAGTAAATTAGATCCCACCAAAGAACTCCATCCTGGTGATGAAGTAACGGTTAACGTAGAGAATGTGGTTCCCGAACAACGCCGGATGAGTTTGAGCGTTGTTTTGACTGAAGCACCAATGGGATACAAATAGTCCCTCTCGAGTTTTTCTGCGAATAATGGTATAATACCCTCATGGCAAAACAACGCATGATTGTGACAGATGACCAGTTGCTCATTGATATGGATTTACTTTTCAATGCTATTCGCGAAGCCGATGGAGATTGGGAAAAAGTGGAGTCAGACATGAATGATTATTTGGCTACCATTCAAGCAATGTCCGAATATTCTGGTGACGAAAATAGCAAAAAATAATTTTCGCTTTTTTCTCAATTTGATAATTAAAACAAGAAGAAAGACTTTATGGCAAACAAACCAGCCCCTTATGTTATTACCTGTGGCGACGAAGGTGTCCAAATCAATCACGGCACCAGATTGTCCTTTGTTGGGGCCGGTTATGAATTACCAGGTTTTTCTCAAGCAGTTAAGATTTTAAAAAAGATCTTGGATCCCAAAATTAAGATTGCTTCCAATCAAGAAAATGATTGGATCAGAAAAAAAATGAATTTAACCGATTGGGATCAAACCAATGCTTCAGCTCAACAGCAAATTGAAGCCTTGGCTGACCAAGAAGGTTTGCTTTATGTTGGTTATTTGCCTTTTGCTGACCCCAGAAAACTTAAATACGATATTAAGGGTCACATGGTTCGCCCCAAAAAAGTGCATGTAGCCAATAAAATCTGTTTTACTTTGGGTGGTGGTGAGCAAACTTACAACTTAGGTTGTTATCAAATTAGTGCCGATTGGGTTGGCAGTGCTCCCAAGAAAATCGTTGAGCAAGTTATTTTGCCCCAATTGGAGTTTTACAAAAAATTGTCCGGCATAAAATTGCCATTGGTTTATGAGCTGGCTGGTGTTTTGGGTGAAAAAGTGGCTCAGAAAAACTTGAAAGCTCTGGAAAAAATTGGTCTGAAATTATCACCATTTGCTTAAAAAATAAATTTTTATTGAATATTTTTATTAAGTATTTTTATTAAGATTAATACTTTTATTTTAATACTTGTATTAGTAGATAAATTTTTTGATAGAATCAACATCATTAAATTAGGAAAACTTGCATGATCAGTCAAAAGGAATCATCAACTATGTCAGAAAAAGTTTCTTTAACCGAAGTAATTGCCCACGTAAAAAAAATGAGAGTATTGGCTGACGACTCAACGGCCAAATGTGTTGACGGTGGCTATAAAGAAATGGAAGCAGTTGGTGCTTTAGCTATTCCTGGCGGACACTTGGGAGTTTCGATGGTTTTATTAAAATTGGGTTATTTTCCTCAAGAAGCTTTTCAATTAGTTTATGATTTTGTGATGGAAAAAGAAGGCAAGTATGGTTGGCACACCGACACTCATGAAGGGCATCACGGTGTAAAATCTGGTTGTGGCCATTGCAACGCTGCCATCACTCAAGAGCAAAAATATAATATAGATAGCAAGAAAATTGAGGCATTATTAGAAATTATCAAGGCTAAACAAGCAACTGCTAATGAGCAAATGGAATTTATTATTCTGGATCGAGAGCATCAGGAGCAAGCCATTTTAGTTGTGACAGGTACTACTTATACAGTCAAACCATGGGATGAAACCGAGAATCATCAATATTTTATTTACGATCAAGCCAGACACCAGGCTTTTCTTCAAGAATTTGCTCAATATCTCCAAAATTTGAATCATCAAACCTCTTATGAAGATTTACTTCAAGTTTCTGATGAACAAACTAATCTCACTTTGGGATTATTGGCATCTAGTCAGGGCAAGCCAATGTATAGTGTCAATGCAGATAATGAGGTTCCAGAGGTTAATTATTTGCAAAATGCTCCAATTTTATAAAGGTGTTTTGGATGTTTTTTAGGGTCTCTTGCATTTTTGAATCTCTCTAGTTATAATGTTGTTTCTCTGTTCGGGAAAACAGATAAATTATCCGCTTTAGGCGGAATTGATATTCTCTCTGGCTCGCCTTGAGCGAAGTACCAAAGCAGAATCCCTCGCCCGATTACAAAAAAAGAAGAAACCAAAAAGTGGCCGTGATTTTGTTCAGTTTTATTGAACAAAATCACGCTAATTTTTGACTTGGGGCCCTTAGCTCAGTTGGCTAGAGCGCTACATTTGCAATGTAGAGGTCAAGGGTTCGAGCCCCTTAGGGTCCACTTAGCCTATTTTGTTTGGCTGTTTCTTATTCGTTTCTGGTTTCGTCTACCGACGAGACGAGGGCGAATAACAAGCAGCTAAAAAATGCTTGAAATTGCTCTTTAAAAAGTGAAGAGAATTATCATCTAATTAATACATTCGTCGAGAATGTTGAAAAAAGAAAAATAATTTCGCTAATAATGTGAATTAACGCAAATAGTGAATGCCTAGGCTTATCTAGCCGATGAAGGACGCCAAGCCCGCGATAGTCGCCGGGGAGCTGGCTAAAAGCGCCGATCCGGCGGTGTCCGAATGGGGTAACCCGGTCATGAGAGATCATGATTACCCTAAACCCTTGTGGTTTAGGGGGGTAAGCAGGGGAACTGAAATATCTAAGTACCCTGAGGAAAAGAAATCGTAAGAGATTCCCTGAGTAAGCGACGAGCGAAAAGGGAAAAGCCCAAACCCCGCTAAGGCGGGGGGTTGTAGGACTTCAATATGAGACTTTTTAAGACAAAAGAACACTGTGGAATAAGTGGCCAAAGAACGTGAAAGCCGTGTATTTAAAATCAAGAAAAGCTCTAGAAGATTCCTGAGTAGGTTGGGAGACGGCAAACTCCCTTCTGAAGCTGGTGTGACCACACTCCAAGGCTAAATACTAGATAAGACCGATAGTGAACGAGTACCGTGAGGGAAAGGTGAAAAGAAGGGTGGAAGACCCCGTGAAATAGATTCTGAAACTATTTGCTAACAATCAGACAAAGTTCTGCTTCGGCGGAATAATGTCGTGCCTATTGAAGAATGAGCCAGTGAGTATTTGATACCTGCTTTTGGTTAATCCGTTCCGCGGAGAAGCCGTAGTGAAAGCGAGCCTTAATAGGGCGTCTGGTAGGTATTGAATGACCCGAAACCAGGTGAGCTAACCATGACCAGGGTGAGTTTCGTCGAAAGACGGAAGGAAGCCCGCACCGGTGTATGCTGCAAGATGCTCGGATGAGTTGTGGTTCGGAGTAATATGCTAATCGAACCTGGAGATAGCTGGTTCTCCCCGAAATATATTTAGGTATAGGGTCACGTTAAGCATGCTGGGGGTAGAGCACTGATCGGGTGTTCCCGTCGAAAGATGGGACATCTAGTCAAACTCCGAATACCAGTGTGTGTTTCGTGGCACTCAGTATCCGGGAGCTAAGTTCCGGAGGCAAAAGGGAAACATCCCAGACCTACAACTAAGGTCTCTAATACATGTTGAGTGGAAAAGGAAGTTTGTGTCCTAAGACACCTAGGAGGTCGGCTCAGAAGCAGCCATCCTTTAAAGAAAGCGTAACAGCTCACTAGCCGTAGGATGCATGCGTCGAAAATTTAACGAGGCTAAAACATGTAACCGAAGTTTAGGCTTCCTCGCTTTAGCGAGGAGGGGTAGGGGAGCGTTCTGTGTACTGTGAAGGTGTCCCGTGAGGAGACGCTGGAGTGATCAGAAGTGAGAATGCTGGCATAAGTAGCGAGATTGGGGTGAGAATCCCCAACCCCGAATGTCCAAGGTTTCCGCACCCACGTTCGTCGTGTGCGGGTTAGGCGACCCTAAGGTAAGCCCTGTTTAATGCAGGGGTAGCCGATGGATTACTGGTTAATATTCCAGTCCTTGGTATAAATCGTTTGACTTGGGTGGTGACGGCGATGGATAAGATATGCTCGGAAATGAATTTCGAGTCTAAGCACTAAAGCAGTTTTGACAGGCAAATCCGTCAAAGCGTTTATCTGAAGTGTGATGGGGCTTTTCCGCCTAGCGGAATTGCTATGTCTGATTTCATTGTCCTAGAAAAGCCTCGCAAGAAGATTTGTATCAAATCGTACCGACAACCGACACAGGTGGACAGGTCGAGTAGACCAAGGGGAGCGAGAGAAAGTAGTTTAAGGAATTCGGCAAAACAGCTGGGCGTAATTTTGAAAGATGCCCTTCCCGCCTCTGGCGGGACACAGCAAATGTCGTAGGGTTGACTGTTTAACAAAAACACAGGTCCATGCCAACTCGTAAGAGGAAGTATATGGGCTGAAACCTGCCCGGTGCCGGAAGGTTAATTGACTGGGTTGCTCTCCACTTCGGTGGGGAATGGCCTGGAATCGAAGCCCCGGTGAACGGCAGCAGTAACTATAACTGTTCTAAGGTAGCGAAATTCCTTGTCACTTAATTGGTGACGCGCACGAACGGCCTAACAAGCCCTACACTGTCTTGAACTATTACTCGGCGAAATTGAAATGGCCGTGAAGATGCGGCCTACTAACAGCAGGACAAAAAGACCCCGTGAAGCTTTACTACAACTTAACACTGATTTTGTAAATGGAATTGTCTAGGATAGGCGGGAGCTTCGGCATTTATTGTCGAGGCGTCAGTGTAATACCGCTCGTTTTATTTATAAAATCTCACCGTCTTTACTGCAATCGTAAAGAGGAACACTGTTTGGTGGGTAGTTTAACTGGGGAGGTTGCTTGCTAAAAGGTAACGCAAGCGCGCAATGGTACCCTTAGCCTGGATGGAAATCAGGCTGGACGTGCAATAGCATATGGGTGCTTTACTGTGAGGCATACGAGCCGAGCAGTTGCGAAAGCAGGTTATAGTGATCCACGTGAACTTTGTGGAAGGTTCCGTGCTTAACGAATAAAAGCTACTCCGGGGATAACAGAGTCATCTCGCCTAAGCGTCCCTAGCGTCGGCGAGGTTTGCTACCTCGATGTCGGCTCATCGCATCCTGGGGCTGAAGAAGGTCCCAAGGGTTTGTCTGTTCGCCAATTAAAGCGGTACGCGAGCTGGGTTCAGACCGTCGTAAGACAGGTCGGCCTCTATCCGCTGTTAGCGTTAGATAATTGAGGAAATTTGCCCCTAGTACGAGAGGACCGGGGTGAGGAGATCCCTAGTGTTCCGGTTGTCGCTATCAAGCGCATTGCCGGGTAGCTACATCTCAAAGGATAACCGCTGAAAGCATCTAAGCGGGAAGCCCCTTCCAAGATTAATTATCTCCATGAGACCCGTGGGAGACTACCACGTTGATAGGCGGTCGGTGTAAGCTTGGTAACAGGCTGAGCCTAACCGTACTAAGTGTCCATTGAACATTATTAACGAATTTCTTTTTAAAGATTTCAGACTTATGTTTGAAAAGATGATAAACACTCTTCACTTTTTAGTGAGCAAAAACAACCTTGCTTGAATGCTTGGTTGAATACTTGGTTAAATGCAACTTAACATAGAATTAGAAAAAGCGTTTTATTCTGGTCTCTAGAGCGAGGTGGAACCAACTCTTTCCATCCCGAACAGAGTCTTGAAACGCCTCAGCGCTGACAATAGTGTTTCCTAGTTGAAACGCGAAGATAGGTCGAGGCCAGAATTAAGCGCTTTTTTTGTGGGAAAATCGCAACTTTTACGGTAGCTATTTTGCTTTCAAGTAATTTGAAGTTACATCCAGAGGATAAAGTATAAAAATAAGCCGAGAACGAGCAATAAATGTATCCAGCCAAGCAGAGAAATTTCTGGCTCAAGCGTGGTAATCAAAGTTTTTTTCATGATAGTAATTTGTCGAATGACAACAAAAGAGAATAAAAAATAGAGTCCGCCACCGATGATGAATAGCAATTTAATTACTATTAGTAGGGCATTATCAAGGCCGAAATTCATCGCGCTCTCCCTTCTATTTTTTCTTGTTCTTCTTCCAAAATCAGCTCATTGAGTAGAGCTGCCACTTTTGCTGGTTGAGGGATATTTTCAAATTGAAGCTCTCTTTGTTCTCCAGCAGTTTGGATATAGACCGTGCCGTAATTAATCACTGAGGCCAAAAAGCCACTTGTTTTGGAACTAATGTCTTGAATGGCATCGATCTTGGCAGAAGAAACATCTTTGAAAAGCAAAGAAACAAAATCCACATCAATGATGCGCTCATCAGTGATGATAAAAACACTAAAAAACCAGATGAGAAACGTAGATAATATATAACTGGAAATCAATAAATACCAACCCAAATTAAGGCCCAAAATGTAAGAATCAGGTAAAAATTCCGCAAAGAAACTACCCTTAGTTAGAATAGGTAAAAATAAAGCAATAATGATAATAACTATTTGTTTGAGAAGGGTAATGGGGTGTTGTCTGAGAATTAAAATAATTTGTTCATCTCTAGTCTGAGTGTCAAAAGTAATCTTTTGAGGTTTTGGTAAAAATGATCTGAAATTATTTCTAGATGATTTTTCTTTGCGCATAATCTCTGAATAATCATCAACATGACGATGATGGTTTTTTTTATTTTCTCGATCATCATCAGTTTTTTGATCAATAGATTTTGTTGGTGAATTTTTCAAACGAGAGAGGGCGTTAAAGATGTCAGGCATAACTGGGGAGAATTATATCATCTTCAATCGATACTATTCATTTACAGAAAGTTTTGGTATGTTCTATTGATATGTCTAAAAATTCTAAACAAATCAAAAGAGCTGCCTCCAGAAAAAAGGTTAGCAAAATTGAAACTACTAGCAAAACAAGCCAGCGTACAAAAGTCTCAACTTCACCAGTTGCAAACAACTTTTTTCAAGCAGAAAAAGTATTGCGTGCTTTTGATCTAACCAAAGTACGTCAATTTTTTGGTAAGCAACGCAATGTAGTGGCAACATTAATCATTTTAGTTATTTTTGGTTCGCTTTATCTTTTGAAAGATGTTTTTATTGTAGCGGTGGTAAATGGCCAGCCTATCTATCGTTGGACGATGATTAATCAATTGGAAAAACAAGGTGGACAGCAGGTATTAAGCTCATTGGTTACTGAAACCCTAGTAAAACAAGCCATAAAAGAGGCAGGAATAGTAGTGGCCAAAGAAGAAACAGAAGCTCAAATAGCGGAAATAGAGACGAGTTTGGCTGCTCAAGGAATTACTTTGGAACAGGCTTTGATCCAAGAAGGAATGACTAGAGCTGAATTGATTGAGCAAATTGAGTTGCAAAGTGCTGTGGATCAATTGGTTGCCAAAGACATCGTCGTTACCGAAGAAGAAATAGATCAATATATTACTGACAATCAAGAATTTTTACCGACAGAGTTGACCGGTGATGCTTTGCGAGAAGAAGTTCGTCAACAGCTTTACAACATCAAGGTTAGTGAAGCCACTCAGGCTTGGGTGCAAAGTCTGCAAGATCAAGCTCAAATTCTATATTTAAGAGATTACGGACTTAGTTTCTAACCTGAGATTAATTGGCTTGATTATTCAAAACTAACTTAATTTTTCAAAACAGCCAAAAAGGTTTCTTGGTTGAGCTCGACTTTACCAATTGATTTCATTTTCTTTTTACCCTTGCTTTGTTTGCGCAATAGTTTTTGTCGTCTGGTCACGTCTCCACCATATAGTTTAGCCGTCACATCTTTGCGGTAGGCCTTAATAGTCTCCCGGGCAATGATTTTGCCACCGATGGCAGCCTGAATTGGTACTTCAAACATTTGGCGAGGCATGACTTCTTTGAGTTTGGCCACCAGTGAACGACCTTTTGCCTCAGCCTTACTTTTGATAGTAATAAAACTTAAAGCCTCAATAGCTTCTCTGTTGATTAAAATATCAACCTTGATAGCATCTACCAATTGATAGTCGATTACTTCGTATTCCATAGAGGCGAAACCAGAGGTAATGGATTTGAGTGAATCATGAAAATCCGTAATCAACTCTGCCAGTGGTAATTTATATTCCAAGCGCACTCTAGTACCACTATTGATAGTGTTGATTAGCTCGCCTCTTTTTTCTCTAGTCAATTTATAAACTGCTGGAATATATTTTTCTGGCGTAAAAATCGTGGTCCTAGTCATTGGTTCTTGAATGGTTTTAATTTGACTGGGATCAGGAAAATCAGCCGGAGTATTAATAGTTAATTTTTCATCTCGATTATTGGTAATCTGATAGCTGACCGAAGGGGCAGTAGCGATCAAACTCAAATCAAATTCTCTTTCCAATCTTTCCAACACAATCTCTGCATGAAAGATCCCCAAAAATCCCACGCGCAGACCATTGCCCAGTGCTATCGAGTGAGTGGGTTTATTTTGCAGAGCAGAATCATGTAGAGTAAGTTTGGCCATGGCATCTTTGAGAGCCGTAAAATCATCGGCATCTATAGGATACAATTCCATAAAAACCATAGGTGTTGGTTCTTTATAGCCTGGTAATTTTTCAATAATATTTCTATCTTGTTGAGTGGTCAGAGTATCACCTATCTTGAGCGGTTCGATTTTCTTCAGCCCAGTCGCCACATAACCCACCTCGCCGGCAGCAATCTTATTTTGTTTTGTTCGTTCTGGTTTGAAAAAACCAATCTCAACAGGACTAATAGTGGTATTGGTGGAAAGTAAATGCAAAGGTTGTTTAACTAGCTCGCCGTCAACCACTCGCACGTAAGCAATCGCTCCTTGATGATTGTCAAATAAAGAAGTAATAATCATTGCCCGTAGGGGAGCGGTGGGATTACCCAAGGGAGCCGGAATTTTTTCTACAACAGTTTGTAATATTTTCTCGATACCGGTTTCATTTTTGGCAGAGGCAGTCAAGATTTCATCTTCAGGCAAACCCAAAACATCCATGATTTCCAATTTGGTTTGTTCTACGTCTGCACTTGGTAAATCAACTTTATTAATGATAGGAATGATTTTGAGCCCCAAAACTCTGGCTTTTTCAAAATTAGCCAAAGTTTGAGCTTGTACACCTTGACTGGCGTCGATTAGTAGCAACACTCCTTCACAGGCAGCCAATGAGCGACTAACCTCATAACCAAAATCCACATGTCCAGGCGTATCAATCAAATTCAAGATATATTTTTGACCTTGATATTGATAATCCATTCTCACTGGAGCCAGTTTGATTGTTACCCCCTTTTCTTGTTCAATAGGATTGGAATCCATGATTCTTTCTCTGGACTCAGTGGCAGAAATAGTGCCTGTGGCACGCAATAGAGCATCGGTCAGGGTGGTTTTACCGTGATCAATGTGGGCGATGATTGAGAAATTCCGAATATAATTCAAAGCGTTGGACATGATGTGTATTGTAAATGATTAAGGTTAAAATTCAGAAATATTCTTTACTTTTCTCCTTTTCAAATCTTGGAAATAAATTAAGTTTAAATATTTGCTCAAGCAATCAGATTCTCTCAGCGATTCAGTCGGCAAACAAAGAATATTTTTTATTTCTTTACAACCTTTTTTTTGGGAGAAACGGCTTTTTTGGCAGGAGCTTTTTTAGTTATTTTCTTGGCGGAAGCTTTTTTAGCTGGTTTTTTGGCAATTTTTTTGGCTAACTTGGGTTTTGCAGCCAACTTAGTTGGTTTAACCAATTTAGCTAACTGGGCCTTCATGCGAGCGCCTTTATTTGCCTGGTAGATATTTCTTTTTACGGCTTTATCAATGGCTTTATAAGCTTCTGATAAAAGTTCCATGCTTGGATTTTTGCGCATCAAAACTATTGCTGTTTTGGTTCGAGATTTCACTACCTGGTTATAGGCAGTTTTTCGCTTGCTAGCTCTGAGAGCTTTTTTGGCATTATCTAAAATTGGCATGATGGGGAATTATATCAGGCAGTACTTGATAAGGCAAAGGGAGAAAGCCAATTTGAAATAATTGTGAAATTAGCCTATTTAACTTGAGAATTTAATTCTTAGCTAGCGACATAGTATTAATTTACCCATTGACAGCCAGCTTGTTACTTTTTATCTGGTCAAGCACCTACTTTGTCAAGTACCTTTAAAAAAGCAAATAGTGTAGACTTATGTATATATAAAAGTTAATCCATGGTGTGAAAATTCTTGCGTTTTCAACAAAATATTCAAAAGGTATTTACTCATTGTTTCTTGATATATAATGATACAATAAATGTCTGTTTTTATATATTTATATATAAATAGTAAATTAACATAAACTGAGGGTGGACCTGAGGGGACTCGAACCCTCATTAGAACTTTTGGAGAGTGCTGTTCTAACCCTTTAAACTACAGGCCCACCCACAACTTATGTTGAAGAACATTAAAAACTATATACTGAGTTGGCGAGGAAAATTTTAACTAAACTAAATTAGTTATTTTCGTTTGGTTTCATCAACGAGTGTGAATCTTTGATGAACACCAAAATTATTTGGAGGTGTGATATCACCCTTGCTAAGGGTAATTTCACGACGGCTTCCAGCTGGACGATATTGTCCACTTCTGGGCGCGCGATGCCCTGTTTTGGCGGTGATTTTTTTCGTCATAATTAGAATCTCCTTTCTGTAAATGTCTCCGTAGAATTCCATGTTTTCATGGTGGAGCAGATGAGGGGGTTGGCCAACCCAGTGTGTAATTTTTAAAGAGCTTTAATTACTACAACAAAACCACACCGTAAATTACGGGTGTTTTTTGTTTCTGATAGTGAATTAAACAGGGATTATTGTATCGTAATAATTCTTTTTCTCCATATCTATAAAGCACCCATACACCGGTTTTAGTGCTTCTAAGCGGCTTTATAGCGATTTTCTCTTTTAAAATATTCTAGTAATTGTTGAAGAACGATGCATCTAAAATTATTTTTTCATAGTATTTATTAAAAAATGTAGCAATTATTTATTTTTTTTCTGATAGTATAAGCTTACAGTGGAGAATCTTGATGAGACAGCATTAAATATATTTACTGATGGTTCCATGTATTCCCATCCACGAAAAGGTGGAATAGGAATCAAGTTTGTTTGGGTTGGAGATGATGGAAATGAAGAGAGTTACGATCATGAAGAGATAGGCTACAAAGGAGTAACCATTCAGCAGATGGAATTATTGGCATGCATAATTGCTTTGCGAGAAGTTATCAAAGAAAACCCAATGATTAAAAAAAATACAGCCAAAATAGTAATATATACAGATTCAATTTATGTTAGTTCAAATCAAAATAATGCAATTTATAATTGGCCTCAGAACAAATGGCTTACCAAAAACGGAACTCCAGTTTTAAATATTGATCTTTGGAAAGAACTTGTGAAGTTGCAAAAGAAAATTGGGAAGAGAGTGGACTTCAAGTGGCAAAAAGGGAAGTCAAGTGCGCATACTAAGGCTGTTGACAAACTTGCAAAGAAATCTGCAACAAGTGCTATTAGACCTAGTATTAGTGTAAAAAACGTAAGGAGAAAGAAGAGTAAAAAATCGGTTTCAAACAACAATCTGGTTATGAAAGGACAAAGAGCGATAATAAGGATAACCAGCGATGAATATTTAAAAAAACACAAGCTTTATAAATATGATATTGAAGTTAAATCTAAAAAAAGTGATTATTTTCGTAGCGAACAACCAATTTTCTCCGAACGACTAATGTCAGCTGGGCATGAATATATGGTCCGTTTTAATAAAAACAATAAAAACCCTAGGATTATAGAGCTTTACGGCGAAATGAAATAGTTCATCTTCCACCTGCAAGTTTTGTTTTCTCCTACTATAATTAGTTTTAATGATTCTCAAACTCTCTCAATTTTTTAGCAACAATGGTAAGTGGCTGGAAAAAAAGCAGACCTCGATTTTGTCTGCGGCGCTGATTATTACGATAGCCAATATTGCTTCTTCATTAGCGGGCTTGTTGCGAGAGAGATTGCTGATTTCCTCGTTTTTTGATTCGATAGAAACACAGTTAGCCTATGAAGCTTTTCAAGTGGCTTTTCAAATTCCTGACATGCTTTTTCAATTGGTAATTCTGGGTGCGGTGGCGGCTTCATTCATTCCACTGTTTACGGATTTGAAAAAAAGTTCAGAAGAAGAGGCTTTCAGATTTACTTCTTCGGTTATGAATCTTTTATTACTCATTTTTATTATTTTTTCACTAATTATCGGTATATTTGCCTATCCACTAACTGAGTGGAGAACAGGAGCAGCTTTTACTCCAGAACAGGTTGGGATCACGGTAGGATTGACTCGATTAATGCTTTTTGCACAGTTATTTTTTGCTGTGTCAAATTTTTTGACCGGCATGTTGCAATCATATCGGCGTTTTATCATACCGGCTATTGCACCCGTGCTTTATAACTTTGGAATTATTTTGGGCGTGTATTTATTCAAGAGTTCTTTTGGCATTTATTCTGCTGGTTTGGGCGTGATTTTGGGAGCTTTTTTGCACATGATCATGCAAGTGCCTCTAGCTTGGAAGATGGGTTTTAGGCCCAAATTAATAATTGATTTTAAAAGTGTTGCTTTGAGAAAACTTTTTCGAATGATGCCTCCCAGAGTGCTGACGATTGGTATTTCTGAGTTGCAAAATTTGGGATTGGGCTTTTTTGCGACCACGATTGGTGGGTTGAGTTTTGTAGTGATTAGATTGGGCATGAGACTGATGACTATTCCAATTCGTTTATTTGGAGTGCCCATCAGTCAGGCCTCATTGCCATTTTTGGCGCAAGAAACAGGCGAGGAAGAACATCAGCGTTTTAATTCATTGGTTATTCAGTCACTACATCAAATTTCGTTTTTTGCTCTGCCAGCCTCGGCTTTGTTATTGATTTTGCGTATCCCCATTGTGCGGTTGATTTTTGGAGCAGACAATTTTCCTTGGCAGACCACATTGTCTACGGGTAGAGTAGTAGCAATTTTGGCTTTTTCCGTGGCGGCTCAAGCCATGACGCAATTACTAGTTCGGACTTTTTATGCCCTAAAAAATACCAAGACGCCTCTCTATATTACTTTGGCTGCATCTAGTTTGTTTTTTACGATTAGTGCTTTGGCAGTCGCTTATACATCTTGGGGGGTTTTGGGTTTGGCTTTTTCATTACTGATTAGTGCTTTTATTGAATTAATTCTCTTTATTATTACTTTGCAAAAGAAACTGCACTGTTTTACTTTCCGAGATTTTTGGTGGCCACAAATCAAGATGATTTCCTCAAGTTTTTTGATGGCAGTGTTCTTATATTTACCGTTCAAGATTTTGGATGAACTGGTGTTTGATACTACTCGTACTTTGGAATTGGTTGCTTTGACTTTGAGCACCAGCACAATCGGCATGTTGGTTTATATTTATTTCTCTATGTTATTTGAAGTGAAGGAGTTGAATTATTTGAATAAATTATTCTCAACTATGACTCGTTGGCGTCAATTTTTGGCTAGCTCCAAAGAAGTACTCGTGGAAACCAGTGCCGATGGTAATGAAATGTAAATGAATGATTAAAACAATAAATGCCTAGTAACGAGCGCATTTTTTCTCTACAATGGATTTAAGCTAACTGTCTATATGAAAAACAAATTAGTTGCCATAGATATAAATTTGGTTCCCAAAGATCCTTTTTTTGAGACTTCTTTGGGTAGAATTTTGCAGTGGTCGCTATCTGTGGGTAGATATATCGTGATGTTTACTGAGTTGATTGTGGTGTTGAGTTTTGCCACGCGATTTTATTTGGATCGACAGGTTACTGATTTAAATCAAGCCATTACTAGAAAGGAAGGGGTGGTGGCATCTTATAGCGAGTTTGAACAAGAATTTCTGGCTGCTCAAGAAAAAATTAATCAATATCAACAAATTGCTCAACGAGAAAATTTGGTAGAAATTTTTCCGATTTTGAGACAGGTTATTCCCAATGGAGTAGAACTTGAAGAATTGGCAATTTATCCAGATAAAATTGCTATAACCGGAGTAGTTCTTTCTCAGCAATCTTTGAATTTATTGATCAATAACCTTCAAATTTCACCCAATTTTGTCAATGTAGTAGTAAACACAATTGAATCACAGGGTTCATTGAGTGCTGGTTTTACTTTTAGACTCAATGCTCAGACGGTTTTTACATCAAAAGAATAAAAATGGCTGATCCTAAAAATAAACAACTAACAACTTTTTTGGACAAATTTTACTACAATCCTGTGGCGATAGTGTCTTTTGAATTATTTCTTTCGATTGGAGCAGTTATCTTTTTTGCTCTTTTTGCCATCCGTCCCACACTGTCAACTATGTCCAATTTAATCAAAGAGATTGAAGATAAACGAAAATTGGACACGCAATTATCTCAAAAGGTTTCGGCACTTAATATTGCCCAGGAAAATTTTTCTGTTTTGCAAGATCGATTGTTTGTTTTGGATGAAGCTATTCCTAGGGGAGCAAACATGACTTACACTTTGAAAGTCATAGAAAAAGCAGCCAGCGATCAAAATTTAACGATTGCCAATCTGACTGTTTTGGAAATTCCCCCAGAACCACCAGCTGATGCTACCATCGACGAACTGGAGAGACAGTCAATGCCGATTCAACTGACCGTATCTGGTAGTTACGAATCAATTCGTGATTTCACCAATCAGCTACAGTTTTCCAGAAGAAGTTTTGTAATTGATAGAATTATATTTACAACCAAAGACATTCGAGGCCAACGATCTTTGGAGGGGGTGTTGTTGCTGAATGCCCCATATTTTGGAGTAAAAACAAAATGAGTCCTTTTAATCTCAACGATCAGCTTAAAAAGTTACAGCAAAGAAAAGATTTATTGATTATTTTCTTGTTATTTTTTGTTATCTCGATTTTTTGGATTGCTATTGATGTTCTTTCTTCTCAACAAAAAACAGGTATTTCTGCCGAGCAACGTCAACTGGCTAAACCTTTGAGCCCTAGTTTGGATAGTCAAGTGATCGAAGATTTGGAACAGAAAATTATTTATTCTGAAAGTGAACTGAGAAACTTTCCTATTTATGTGATTAATCCCAATCAAGCAGTGACAATGACCCAAACGACAGAATCCGCTGATGAAACAACTAGTCAGGATCAACAAATAACTTTACCGATGGAATTGGAAGGTGCCTTAAATCAATTGGAGGAGGGTTTATAAATTATGTTGCTTTCCAACTCCAAATACTGATTTAGTTACTTCTTAAAATTTGTTTACCAGAGTAAAGAATGAATACAAGTATTTTTTTACCACCTTGTAGTTTTCTTAATTTTTCTCTAGAGTATTATCAGGTGTGTTTTAATATACATCTCTGTTTATTATGCCAGTGACTGCCAAAAAAACACCGCTTGCCAAGAAACAAATTCCTACACTCCTTGGTTTGGGAATCTTGATTGTCTCTTTGATAGCCGGGGTCTTGTTATTTGGTGATGGCACCGGAGTATTTGCTCCTCGCGCTACACCAGAAACTACTCCTAAAAACGTTACAATCAGCAACTTGACTGACAAATCTTTTACGGTTTCTTTCAATACAGACGAGGCAACTAGTGGTTTTATTAAATACGGTGAAAAAGAAAGCTCTCTCAAATCACAAGCCAGTGATGATCGCGATCAGCTATCTGGATCAGTAGGAGAGAATCGTTTGCATCACATAACGGTCAGAAGTTTAATTCCCAATACTACTTATTTTTATACCATTGGCACTGGTTCGTCAGCCAAGTTTGATAATAATGGGGCACCCTTTACTGTTCGCACTTTACCCGCTCCATCTGGAGATTCCCCAATAAACAAGACTATTTATGGTACTGTCATCACGGAATCAGGTGCACCAGCAGAAGGAAGCATAGTTTATGTTCGAGGAGATAATATGGGCGAAATGTCTTCACTAGTTAAATCTTCTGGTAGTTGGGCGATTGCTTTGGCAAATGCTCGAAATAGTGATGGCAGTAATTTTGCTCAACTGACCGATGACACTATTTTGAACATTATCATTCAAGGAACGGATCCAGCCAAAAGTTCGATATTTTCTATTCCTGTCAAAGAAGCTCAGCCAGTTCCAGAACTTACTTTAGGGAATGTCCCGCCTGTTCAAACAACCGAACAGACAGATACTAGTGGTACAGATAGTAATACTCCAGGAGGTTTAACTGATTTGTTAGATGAAATAGCCAGTGAAGAAGAGGCGAGCGAAGGTGGAATAAGTGAAAATGAAACAATAACTACAGACGAGAATTCAGAACAAAAAACTCTTGACTTATCAGAAGTAGTAGAAGAAGATCGACCGACGGTTAATTCCACTCCGCTTATCAAAGGTACGGTTGCTCCTGGAGTAGCCGTTACTATTGAAGTAAATTCAGAAACCCAAATTACTCAAACCTTGATTGCTGATGAAGATGGCAATTTTAGTTTGGATTTAGCTAGCCTAGGACAAGAACTAGAACCAGGCGAGCATAGTGTCACTTATACCTACACTGATCCCACCACTGGTGAATCGGTGACCAAAACTCAAGTATTCTTGGTTGAAGACACCAGCAGTCAGTTGGCTTTAGCAGACACCAACGATGAAACTACGAGCTTTGGCTCTGGAGATCCTTTTCCAGTAGAAGCTACCCCCACACCTACCCCTGTATCGGTACTAGACACCACTCGTTCTGCAGTAGTTTCTACAGAAGAAGGCAGTTTCCAGGCTGGTTCGGTAGAGAACACTATTATCTTGATTGTAGGTGGGATATTCTTTATTTTTGCTGGAGTTTGGAGTTGGTGGCTAGCTCACGAAGTAAGAGAAGACTAGTTTTTAATTTCCAGTTCTTGATCTATTACGTTCCATAAATCTCTGGAATTTCCCTCATAACCCAATGACCAAATAGCAATGCCAGCCAAGTTTAATTGATTAACATATTCTAGTTTATATGAAACTGAGGCAGCATTCTCAAAATAGATTAAGTAATTTTTTCCATTTTCAACATAACTTAAATAAGGAGCTAGGGCATTTTTATCCCAATGTTCAACCAATGCCAATTCTTCTTTGCGAGCTAATAAGTCTTTAACCCGTTGATAACTGGCAGTAACTCCAGTGCGAGGTAGGGTAAATGACTCTGGTTGAGTGGAAGTGGTTTGCCACTCATAGCCATAAAAAGGAATGCCCAAAAGTAGTTTGTTGGTGGGTGCTTTTCTGGAAAAATCTCTCAAATAATCATTGATATTTTCTGACCAACTTGCTTCTTTTTCAAAAAGAGGAGCCACTGGTCCTGCAGTAGGCGAAGAACTGCGATGAAAATCGTAAGCCATCACGATGATGTAATCTACCAAAGGCACGATTTTTTCTACTTCCCAAAGCATATTTTTGGTTGCTGCACCAGCATACATATCAACTGTTAGTTCAATATCATCATAGGTGTCGTTTAAATGATCTCGAACTTTTTGTAAAAAAGACGTATATTGTTGACGCAATTCTTGAGAAGCAAGGCCAACGTATTCAATGTCTAGATTAAGACCATTAAAAGGATAGGCTAGTAAGAGCGAGTCGATTTCTTGCAAAAAAGTTTCCTGGGCAGTTGAAGAAGCCAAGAAAGCCTCAATCTCATCATTATCAAATTGAGAGAGCACAATATGAGTTTTACTGCCATAAGTTTTGGCGGTTTCATTTATTTGTAAAAAATCTTCCGACTGCAAATTTCTAAAGCCTGGATCAGTCTCTCCATTGCTGACGGTTAATAAACTACCATCATCTTTGATGGTCAATGAAAAATAAACCAAATGAGTCAACTCTGGTTGGAGTGTGACTTTTTTCATATTCCAGTAAGGCAGAAAACCATAAACTATTTTTTTGGTTTTAATATGAGGAAAGCTGGAGAGAAATCTAGAAAAAGGATTGTCTCCCAAGGGAGAGAGAAGAGGTGGTTCAATGAAAATCCAGATTACTACTAAAATGCCAATTAAAATCAGCAGAATGGTATTAATGATTTTTCTCACCCTCAATCTTTTTCTTTTTTGTCTTTACCCTGACCATTATTTTGAGGAGTGCTGCTAGCTGGCAGGCTCATATTTTCTTGAGCATAATGCTTTTCGTAAATAATTTTTCCTTCTTCGTCTACTGCTCGGTTACAATCTCCGCAATAAAGTTCTGTGACGGGATCTTGATAAATCATATGAGTTTCCAAAACTAAACCCTCTGCTTCTTCACCATATTCAGGAGGTAAACCGGTTTCAGGTTTGATCCAAACTTCTTTACTAATAATAGTTGAGCGTGATGGTTTGCCTTCTGCCCAATAAAGCTCTTCATTGGTTTCTGTACAACCCTTTTCTTCACTCTTTTCTTCATTCTCAGACTCGGTACTAGTGACGGTCAATTCTCGTGGTAAACCACTAGGACAAACCGTTCCCTTCATTACGTCTGCTGGTTTTTCTTGCCAGCTTGGTTCTTGATTGCGCAAGACATAACTCATGATGTCATTGAAAATAGGGGCTGCTCCAGTGATGCCGGAAGCTAAATAACTCATTGGGGTATTGTCATTATTTCCCACCCAGACAATAGTTAGGAATTTTGGAGTAAAACCAATCGTCCAGTTATCTTTTAGATCATTGGTGGTACCGGTTTTTACACTGACTACTTGATTAGGAATTACCAATTCAGAATTGGTGCCAAAAGCCAGTGTTCTAGCGCTGTTATCTTGCATGATGTTACTAACCAAATAAGCTGGGGCTGGATCCATAACTCTTTGCAGTTCACCTTTATTTTCATCAGTTGGATTGGCGAGTAGAGTTTGTAAATTTTCCAATCTCTCTTCCAAATCAATTTCCAGCAACTGCTCTCCTTTAAAATTTTCTATTTTCAAAATAGGTAAAATCGGTACCTTTACTCCTTGATTGGCCAAGACTCCGAAAGCCAAAGCCATGTCGATCATGCGCACCTCTCCACCGCCCAAAGCGAGAGAAGGACCGTATTGAGAAGGATCTTGCCAGCCGGTAATGCCCATTTTGGTAGCCTGAGCAATGAGACTTTCCACTCCAATGGTTTGGATCGCTTTGACTGCTGGGATATTAAGTGAATTACCCAAGGATTGACGAACCGTTACCGGTCCTTTGAAATCTCCAGTATAGTTTTTGGGACAATATTCTGGCTGGTTTGGCAACTTGATGCAGGTGGGAATATCCAAAAGCATAGTGCCAGGATTCAGAGTTTTTTCTTGAAAGGCAGTACCATAAACAATGGGTTTGATAGAAGATCCTGGTTGTCTCCTGGCAAGAGTAACATTAACCTGACCATCATCTTCCAGATTAAAATAATTTTTGGAGCCGATCATAGCCAAAATTTCACCGGTATCAGGTTTAGTAATTAAGGCAGCTCCGTTGCCCACTCGTAAGCGCGCTAGACTGTCAACTTCTGCGGAAAGAGAAGCTTGAGCTGCTTCTTGTAGATCAATATCCAGAGTGGTGGTAACCCGCAAGCCACCTTTCTCCACCATCTCCTCTCCGTATTCTTCATATAACAAATCTCGCACGTAAAATACAAAGTGGGGAGCTTTGATATCGGTTTTTTTTAAAGCAAATTGTAGAATATCATTCTTGGCTTCTTCGGCTCGGGGAGCGTCAATAAATTTTTCTTCTACCATTCTGCGCAAAACTTCTTGTTGACGAGTTTTAGCTCTTTCCGGATCTGAACCAAAAGGGGAGTAAAGGCTGGGAGCTTGAGGTAGGCCGGCCAACATGGCTGCTTCTGCTATGGTTAGATCTTTGGCACTTTTGTCAAAATAGTGTTGAGAGGCTGATTCAATACCAACGGCTGTACCGCCATAAGAAATATAATTAAGATACATTTCCAAAATATCTTCTTTGCTGTAAATCAACTCAGTTATGACAGATAAGACCGCCTCCTTGATTTTTCTAGTCCAGGAGCGTTCGGGGGTTAAGAGGGCATTTTTTACTAATTGCTGAGTAATGGTCGAACCACCTTCTAGGCGTTCACCAGTAAAATTATTTTTAACTGCCCGCAGAATACCCTCTAGATCAAAACCCCAGTGTTTATAGAAATTTTTATCTTCTATGGCGATTGTGGCTTGCAAGACGTGAGGGGGCAGACTTTCTATTTCAATGGGAATTCTATTTTCATCAGCAAAAATTTCGTAGAGTAAAACACCATTACGATCAAAGATTTGAGTGCTGACAGCAAAGTTTTCTTGAGAAGTCAGTCGGCGAGGTGAAGGTAGATCGCGGATGAGAAAAGCAAAAACTGCCAGACCAGAGAAAAAAACGGCCAACAAACCGTAACCCACCAGTTTATTGCGAAAAGGTAAACTCAAAACTCGTCCAAATGAATGCCAGCGCTGGCGTTGAGTTGGTGTTTTAACTAGTTTTTTTTCAAGGGAATCAGGAAAACCTAGAAAAGTTTTTTTCAGATTATTCAATATTTTTTTTTGGTTCTTTGCAGAAGATGTTACTTTTTTTGATTTACTCATGTGACTGATTATTGATTATATATAAAATATTTTACCTTTAAGTTGCGTAATTGTTTAAGGTGAGGATAATATGTTATAACTTTGCCCAAATAGGTTGAGTTCCTCAGACCTTGAATTATCTCTTATTTATAAAGGTACGGCAAGTTAAAAATATGTCCAATAATCCACTTTTTATTTATAAAAATATTACTATTTCTGGTTTACCAGGAGCTGGTTCGACTACTTTACTACATAAACTCAGAGAAGCACTGGATAAAAACTGGCAAGCTTTTAGTGGCGGAGAATTTATGCGAGCATGGGCTGCTGAACACAATTATTTTGATAATAATGACAAATTTCATCACTCTTCTATAGTTTATGGTGAAGAATTTGATAAAGAAGTAGATATGGGTATGCGCCATAAACTAGAAACAGAAAAAAACTGGATTTTAGAATCATGGTTATCAGGCTTTGTAGCGCAACAAGTGCCAGGAGTACTCAAGGTTTTATTGGATTGCAGTAATGATTCGGTGAGAATTGATCGCATTGTAAATAGAGATACCGCCACTGTTGAAGAAGCTAAAAAACACATCAGTGCTCGCTATCAGGAGAACTTGACCAAATGGTCAAGGCTTTACACTAAAGAATGGCAAAAATGGGTAGTAGAGCCAGGCACACTCTCTGCAAATGAGCCAATTGATTTTTGGCGCCCAGAACTTTACGATGTAGTTATCGATACATATTCAACTAATCAAGACGAAACACTCAAACAAGTTTTAGATGCCCTCAAGAAGAAAACGCCGTCTAGCCACTAAGTCAAAAAGTCGCGCCCAAACCGGCTCTCAAAAACGATCGTATGGTACCAAAAAAGCCCAACACGTTGCTTTTTTTCCATTATTAATTTTAAGTTTTGTTTTTTGGTTTATTTATCGGGGAGTTTTTCAATTTCCAGTTTTTTTTGATGAGCTAATTGGCAAGGCAATTTTTTTTGGATTGCCAGTTTGGCTTTATATTTTGGTCAGTGGTTATAGAGAAATAGCCGATACTTTTGCTCCTTATAAAATGAAGCGAGGTTTGATGATGGGCATTGCTATCGGTGGTTTGTATGGTTTTGTGGCTACTTTTCTGGCTGTTTTACAAAGTAGAGCTATTTATCCCAGTTTTGCTTTTTTGACCAATCAATTCTGGCTGGAATTTATTCAGGCTTTACTGACTGGTTTTTGGGAAACACTCTTCTTTTTTAGTTTTGTGATGTTGGTAATACAAAATAGTTTTAGAAACTGGTCTTTATTGAGCAAAATTCTCTTAGTAGTATTGGTTTTTCTCGTCTTTCATTTACCGAACACCTTTTTACGCTTTCAAGGTGCGGATGGTTGGTACCAAGTTATTTTATTGACACTTTTTGCTCTAGGTCAGTCACTTTTATTTTTAAAAGAAAAAAACGGCTACAGTTTGGCAATCTCACATGCCCTATGGGGGATGGTGCTAATGTTTCATTTTTAGCAAAATAAAGAGAGTTTGTTGTTTATCAAGATGACGTTTATAATCCAGTTCCTTATAGATTTGTCCACGAATTTTTAAAACCTAAATTAATTAACTAACTTAACATGAAATTTATCATCAAATCCTCTCCTCAATTATTATTTCTTATTTTTGGTGGAGTAGTAGTTTTGATGTCACTAATGTCTGCCAATCGCATTTTTTCTCAAGGGTCTGGCTTGGAACTGACCAAACAGAAACTTTATTTTCAAGGAGAGATTCTGCCTGATCATTTGTTATATCCCACTTTTGCAGGCTTGGATCGTTTGCAAATAATTATGGCTAATAATTCAAATAAAGTTGATTTAAAAACAGAATGCGCTTGGAAAAGGTTGGCTTATACTCAAGCTCTTTTGGAAAAAGGACATCTGGAATTATCATTTTCCACTTTGACGAAAGCATATAAATATTATCTTGATGCCCTGATTACGGCTCAATCTCTATCTTTGACTACTTTACAAAAAGAGAGATTGATTGAGAGTGTTGAGATTTTTCAATTTACAGCTAATGATTTATTCACCAGTTTCTCTGATTCTCAACAAGAAGAGCTGAACAGATTGGGCAATCAATTAACCGTATTATCTCAATTTTTTATTGATTCCATTTGATTGTTTTTGTTCTATTGACTTAAGTCTATTGGGTATGAGATTCTTTATACCCTGTTAATTAGTGACACAATAAGCTGTGTTCTGTTATAGAGGGAAACACTATATATAGTATATTTTAATAATTTATGCTTTGTCCATTTTGCCAGTCTGATAGTCTATCAGTTATTGATACTAGAGAAGCAGAGGGTGGAGAAACCACTCGCCGACGCAGAGTTTGTAAAAAATGTCAGCATCGGTTTACTACATATGAGCGACCTGAAGGCATTGATCTAAAAGTGATTAAAAAAAATGGAGCAACTGAACATTTTAGTAGAGAAAAAATTAAAAGAGGCCTTATTAAAGCAACTTGGAAACGACCAGTTTCTATGACGCAAATCGAAGACTTGATCAACGAGGTAGAAAGCAAGCTTCGTATCAAAGGAGTGCGTGAGGTAAAAAGTTGGGAAATTGGCAATTTGGTTATTAACAGATTAAAAAAATTGGATCCGTTGGCTTACTTATTATTTGCTACGGTTTATCGAGATTTTGACACGGTTGAAGATTTTAAAACAGAAATCGGAAAACTGGAAAAACAATCATAAATTATTTGGAAAATTATTTAGAAAGTGCCATATGACCTCTAAAGCCTCAGCCACTCTTCCCAAGAAAAAAATGCAGTTTATTGATAGAAAATTGGCTAAAGGCTTGGGAGAAGCAGTGGCAAAGAGAACTATTTTGCGCACCAGTGATGATGGCAAAATAGAAACTTGGGCCGAGGTGGCAGAACGAGTGGCAAGCGGCAATTCTTCACTACTGACAACTTTTGGTAAAGGCAAAAAATTGGGTAAAGCCCATCAGCAGGAAGAATACGAGTTATTGCGCAAACACATTGCCAATGCCTCATTGTTAATGAGCGGACGACATTTACAACACGGTGATGAAACTCAGCCTGGCAGAAACATAGAAGTTTTCACTAACTGTAGCACTGCTTCCAGTTCTTTTTTATTATTTTACTTGCTGCTCAATGGTTCGGGAGTGGGTCGTGCCTATGATGATGACTTGATGGTCGTTGATTGGAACAACATGCCCATTGTGCGCTGTGTACTAGACGAGAATCACCCAGATTTTATTTGGGGAGAAGATGAAAGCATCAGAGATGCCAAACACAAATATGAAAAGGTTTTTTGGTATGAAGTGCCAGATACTCGCGAAGGCTGGGCTCAGGCCATAGAAAAAATGGAGACCATGGCCTATGAGAAAAAATATAAAGATGATTTATTGATTATTGATTTTTCCAAAGTTAGACCAAAAGGTTCAAAGATTAGAGGCATGCAAAATAGGCCAGCTTCTGGACCCAGACCACTCATGCAAGCTATTCAAAAAGTAGCCACGGTAAAAAATGCCGGCATTCCGCTTTGGAAACAAACTATTTATGTTGATCATTACTTGTCAGAATGTGTTTTGGTGGGTGGGGCACGTCGTGCAGCACGAATTGCTACCAAAACCTGGACTGATCCAGAGGTTTTGGATTTTATTTCTATCAAACGTGGTGGTTTCTTATGGTCGGCCAATAACAGCGTGGCAGTAGATGATAAGTTCTGGAAACAAAAAACTCGTCACTCCAAAAAAGTTCTGGAGGCAATCATGCAGGCTTCTTACTTTGATAAAACTGGTGAGCCTGGCTTTATCAATCAGCACAAATATGTACAAAATGACAAGGGTTTCAATGGCTATACCGATGGTAAATATGCCGATAGTAAAAAATACCAACCCGCGCCCAAAACTAAAAAAATGCTGGCCAACATTGCCAAAAGAGTCAACGCCAAATATTACACTCAAATTCCCAATCCTTGCGGAGAAATTACTCTCAATATGTTGGGTGGTTATTGTGTGATTGCAGATGTGGTGCCTTATCATGCTCCTGATGTTGATGCGGCTGAAGAGGCTTTTCGGGCAGCCACTCGGGCTCTTATTCGTGTGAATACTATGGATGCTCTTTATGCTCGTGAAATAAAACGCACCAATCGAATTGGAGTGGGGATGACCGGCATTCATGAATATGCTTGGAATGCTTTTGGTTTGAGTTTTAGAGATGTGATTGATGAGAAAAAAGCCAAAGATTTTTGGCTGACTCTTTCACGCTTCAAAAGAGCGGTGGCAGAGGAGGCGGAAAGTTACTCCAAAAAATTGGGTTTAAATCCTCCGCATACCAACACCACTATCAAGCCGGCCGGCACGACTTCCAAATTATTTGCTCTTTCGGAGGGAGCTCATTTGCCGGCGATGCGTGAATATATGCGTTGGGTGCAGTTTAGCAATGATGATCCTTTGGTCAAAAAATATAAAAAAATGGGTTATCCGGTAAGAGAATTAAAAAGTTATAAAGGCACGACCGTGATCGGTTTTCCCACTCAACCAGAAATTTGTCGTTTGGGTATGAATGGCAAATTATTGACGGCTTCTGAAGCAACTCCGGAGGAACAATATAAATGGTTGATGTTGCTGGAAAAATATTGGATTCGTGGAGTAGATGAGGCTGGTCAACCACTGGAACCAGATACTGGCAATCAAGTTTCTTATACTCTCAAATATGATCCGGAAAAAACCAGTTTTAAAGAATTCAAAAAAATGCTCAAGAAATATCAACCACAGATCAGAACTTGTAGTGTGATGCCCAAAATTGATTCTACGGCCTATGAATATCAGCCGGAAGAAGCGCTCAATGCCAGTGAGTTTATGAAAGTAATTCGCGAAATCAATGACGAAGAGGGAGTGCTGGAAGATATTGATTTAGAGCAATTAAAATGTGATACTGGTGCTTGCCCGATTTAAAAAAAGAAAAAATGCCTATAGACGAGCAAGAGAGAAAAAGAAGAGAGGAAGAATACAAGAAGTTTGGCAGATTGCCGGTTGCGGCATATGATCTTTATATAAATGGTATTCAGAAGATTGCAGAAAAAAGAGGAATTTCCATTGAACAAGCTGCTGCAGAATCAATTTCTGAAGCGGAAGAAAGACACGCTCACGAACATATAGATTTTATTAAAGCGGCTTTGAAATTTTTACAACAACAGCGCGATGGTGACAAGAAAAAGAAATAATTTTTTTCAAGATTGATTAGTTTTTCAGCTCATTAGTTTTTATTTTTTCCAAACAGTAAATATTTTTTGTTTTTTTAAATTATTTAAATTTGAGCGTCAATTTTGAAAACTGGGTTCTTGCACAGTGCCAATTGGCTGACTATAATTCCCACCAACATGGTGGGAAAAAAATTGGCAAAATCACGCAGAAAAAAAACAAAAATCTCTCGTCATTCTGTAGTTCCCAAAAAACCTTCTCTTTTCCAAAAAATTAAAATAAATCTTCGAAAAATATTTTTTTCACCAAAAGGTCGTGGTCGACCGCGCAAATCGTGGTGGTATCACGCACGCAAAAATTATTTAGCTCGTTACAAAAAAAATGAACGAGAGATTTATCGTTGGTTAGACAGTCAGCAACAAAAAATTGATGGTTTTTTTAAAATGATTGGTTTGCGAAGGGGGAAGGGGCGGCCGCGCAAAAAAATCTCGATAGTGGCGCGCTGGCGAGGTTTACTAGAGGAAAAAAAGCGTAAATGGCGTCGTTGGCTTGATTTTCACACTGGTATTTGGAGTTCCAGATACCATCGTTTACTTCAATGGCTGGGTTTACGCCGCCGCCGCGGCCGCCCTCACAAACAGCAAAAACCTACGGTTTGGCTATTACCCATTAGTGACCAATCAGAACTAGCCATTACCCCCGTTCATTTGCAGTGGCGAGAAATTTTTGCTTTTTTATCTACTTTAATAATTTTACTTTCTACTTGGTGGGGATATAGCTATGTTTTTGTTGACTTACCATCTGTTTCAGATCTTACTCAAAAAAATCCTTTATTAACCACCAAGATTTTGGATAGAAATGGCAGAGTTTTATTTCGCATTTACGATGATGAGAATAGAACCTTAGTGCCACTTTCAGAAATTTCCCAGCCGATGATTCAAGCAACTTTAGCAATCGAAGATAAAGATTTTTACAAACATCATGGTTTTTCTTTGGAGGGAATTATTCGTGCCACCATTGCCAATTTCAAGGGAGAGCAAATCGAACAAGGTGGCTCAACCATTACTCAGCAATTAGTCAAAAATCGCTTGCTCAATTCAGAAAGAACGATCCAGCGCAAATTGCGAGAGTTGATATTATCAGTAGTCACCGAAGGTGTTTATACCAAAGATGAAATCTTGGAAATGTACCTCAATCAGGTGGCTTATGGCGGGTCAACTTATGGAGTAGAGGAAGCAGCTTGGCGATATTTTCATAAATCAGCCAAAGACTTAAATTTGGCTGAAGCAGCTTTGCTGGCTGGATTGCCACAAGCGCCCTCGGTTTATTCGCCTTTTGGTTCCAATCCAGAATTGGCCTTTTCTCGTCAAGAAGAAGTTCTGCGTCGCATGTTTGAAGATGGCTATATTACTCAGGAACAATGGCAAGAAGCACGCGACACGATTATTGTTTTTGCAGAAGACAGAATCGATATTCAAGCCCCGCATTTCGTGATGTATGTCAAAAGATTGTTGGCTGAAAAATTTGGTGAACTAGCGGTAAGCACTGGTGGCTTGGAAGTTAGAACTACTTTGGACTTGGGCTTACAAAAGGAAACGGAACTGATTTTGCAACAAGAACTTGATCGCTTACAGTCTTTGAGAGTAGGTAATGGCTCTGTATTGGTTACCAATCCCAAAACAGGTGAAATTTTGGCTATGATCGGCTCCAAAGATTATTTTGATTTTGCTCACGATGGTCAAGTAAATGTAGCACTAAGACCTCGTCAACCAGGATCTTCAATCAAGCCTCTAACTTATGCTTTGGCTTTGGAAAATGGCAAAACACCGGCCAGCATTATTGATGATTCACCAGTAATTTATCAGTCAGTGGGTAGCCCACCTTACGCTCCCCAAAACTATGATGGCAAGTTTCACGGCAAAGTTACCCTGCGTGAAGCGCTAGCCTCTTCTTACAACGTGCCAGCAGTCAAAACTCTAGCTGAGCTGGGAGTGAGCACTATGCTTGATCGGGCTGAACTAGCGGGGATAACCACCTGGCAAGATCGAGGTCGTTTTGGTCTATCACTAACTTTGGGCGGTGGAGAAGTAACCATGGTGGAGTTGGCTCAGCTCTATGGAGTTTTTGCCAATTACGGAGATTTAGTGAGCCTCAATCCTTTTTTGGAAATAAAAAATCATAAAGGAGAAGTGTTATACAGCAACCAATGTGTTACGGGAGAAGTTGCCTGTGCTCAAAATCGAGTTTTTGATTCATATACCTCTTATTTAATTACCGATATTTTATCTGACAACAAGGCTCGCACTCCGGCTTTTGGCGCGCAGTCAGTACTCAATATTCCCGGTCAAGAAGTAGCGGTTAAAACAGGCACCACCAATAGTTTGCGTGACAATTGGACCATCGGTTATACCACTGATCGTTTGGTGGCAGTTTGGGTGGGAAATAATGACAATACTCCTATGAACTCAATTGCTTCTGGTATTACTGGCGCTTCACCAATTTGGAATAAGACTATGCGGTTGCTTCTTAGTCCAGAGATTTCTCACATATTTGCGACGCCTGACAATTTAATTCAAGTGGCTATTTGTAAAACGACTGGCACTTTGCCTTGTAATGATTGTCCTTTGGTAGTCACGGAAACATTTTTAGAAGGCACGCAGCCCACTCATGCTTGTAATGCTTCATATTTTGAATCAAAAACAGATTCTCAGACCAGATCTTCAACCGGTCAAATTTTAGGGGAAAGTCAGCTTTTGGAATGAAGTTTGAAATAAATTAATTTAGTCAAATTTAATTAAAATTTAATTGAAATTTAGCTGAATAAAAAAATTACATAAGAAATAAGCATAGTAATCAATAGCAATAGAGGAGCAACCAAACGTTCTTTGAGAGTGGAGTTGTGATCATCTTTTTTCTCTGCGCGTTTGCGTTTTTTCTGTTTAGCTTCTTTTTCAGTAATTTTTGTTTCTTCTTGAATGTCGGTCAAGTTCCGATTTTTTTTCATTTTCATAAATTTGGTTATTTTTGATTGTGTGTTTTCATTTTTTTAGTTTTATCCACGATTTTTCCCACTACTTTTTCAATGGCGAGTTGAGTAGTATCCAGTTTCCAAGCTTCAGGCACTATTTTCAAAGGATCTGTTTTGCGATTCATGTCTCTAGTGTCTCTTTCTTTAATTTCTTGCAGAATTTCTTGAAGACTGGCATCAAGTCCTTTTAATTGCAGTTGCAATAAACGTCGTTTGGCTCTTTCTCGAACGTCCGCGGTTAGAAAGATTTTCAAATCTGCTTTTGGTAAAACACGATAGGTGATATCTCTACCTTCCATGACTACATTTTGACCATGAGCAATTTTTTGTTGTTTTTCAACTAATATTTTTCTCACTTTTGGCAAAACCGAGACTTTTGAAGCGCCTTGGCTGATTTCTTCGGTTCGGATTTTCCAAGAAATATCTTCGCCATTTAATAAAACAGTAATCAATCGACCATCTTGTTCGCTGACGATAGACTTACTCTTTTGGGAGGGCTTGACGGGATCAGCAAGGGGAGTGCGCATCTCTATTTTGGAAGATTTAATCAAATCCACGATTTTTTGTTCTTCGGTGTAAGCTACTTGATTTTGTTGAGCAAGATAAGCAGCTACGCGATACATAGCGCCAGTATCGACATAAAGAAAACCGAGTCGTTGAGCAACTAGTTTGGAAACGGTGCCCTTACCAGCAGCGACTGGTCCGTCAATGGCGATGTGAAAAAATTTTTTAGCCACGATGTGTTGATTACTACAAATAAATTATTATAAACAAAGGGGGGTTTTATCCCCCCTGATAATTTAAGTTAATTCATTTATTTTCTTTTTCTACTACTTTTTTTAGCTTTCTTTTTAGCTGAACGACGAGGGCTTGCTTTTTTCTGGCTAGATTTTTTTTCTACGAGCCATTCATCTCGATCAGAAGTTAGCAAACCTCCCAAACCAGCTACGATTAAGATAATCGGCCAAAGGTTCCAAAAATGTGCTGGTAAATAACCCATATTGGAAGCCATGAAAATCAGACCCATTAATACCAAGGTCAACGGCCAAAATATTTTTTTAGGCATATTATTTACTCTCTTTCTTCTTCCCATCTAATGCAATCTAGTGCTGCGGGAAGGGGCAGGCAAACTATCTAAATGGTAAATTAAATTATTAAATGATACAAGAGGACTTATTGAATAAAACTTGGTTGTAAGAAAATTCCAAGTTTCCAAAGTTTTAAATTTAAATCTTTAAAAGAGCCTGTTTATTTTCTCTTTGCATTTCTCGCTTTAAGTCACGTTTCTTGAGTTTTTCACGCTTTTCAAATTCTTGTTTGCCTCGTCCCAGACCGATTTTGAGTTTTATTTTGTTTTTTATCAGTTCAAATGAGAGTGGCACTAAAGTCCAACCCTTTTTATCGGCAGCAGTTTTTAAGTCAAAGATTTCTTTTTTACGCAGTAATAATTTACGTGTTCGTTTAGGATCATAATCAGTATTGTCGGCAAATTTATAAGGAGTAATTTGTGCTCCAATCAAAAACAATTCATTACCGATTGCCTTAACATAACTACCACTCAAACTACCGCTTTTATTACGCAAGCTTTTTACTTCGGCGCCCAACAAAATCACCCCCGCTTGAGTAGTTTGGGAAATTTCATATTCGTGTCTGGCTTTTTTATTCGCAATTAATAACATACCTCTGGCAATATTATACCTTTGCTCTGAACTGCGTTCTAGCTTTGCTTTATTATGCAAGGCATTTGGCACTATTGATTGGTCAAATATTAGTTAAAGTGTTCAGTAAAACACTTGGTTCAACTTTAGCTTAATTTGGCAAAAGTGAAATTTGGCAAAAGTGAAATGAAACTATCAAAAAGAAATTTTATAAACTAATGAACCGCTCACGGCAAAGACAGCATTTTCGCTCAAAGAGGCGGCGATGGTGTCGACTGTGGCCAGCGATTCGCTGATGATTTCTTTGAAAAAACTCCCGTCTTTACTCAAAACAACCAAGCGCTGACGAGCACGCTCCAATACAAATAAATATTCTGAATCGGGGTGGGTAGCAATTTTTAGTTCAGAATCAAAAGCAATCGAGAGATCATTGACGGTAAAGTTTTGAGGACGACCTTGAGTATATTTTAGCAATTCTCCAGATTTGGTCGTCAGCCATACATCACCATCAATAGCCAAATCAGTAATAGAATTAAATTCCAAGTTTTGTTTATCTACTAGCCAGCCAATCGGTTCGCTCAAACCCTCCGTATTTTTTAAATAACGATAAATATTTCTTTCTTCTGGATTGATAATATAAAGATAAGTAGCGAAAAGTCCCAATAAATTACCAGCTCGATCAGAATCTCCCTGTTCTTTGAGTCTAGTTTCTTGGCGAGTTTCTCCAGATAAATCATAAGCATAAATACCATCTGCCAAGACATAGATAGTTTCACCACTGACTGCCAGCGCTCTAGCAGTGCCAATGTTTTCCAAAGGAATTTGGGTTGTTTGCTTGGTGTCTAAATCTAGAGTGACGATTTTTTGTCCAGCTGCATCCAGAGTAAATAAAGTATCTTCATTTAAAGCGATTTGTTGAGCCACAAAATCGGCTTCAGTGAGACGTAAATCAAAAAATGGATCTAAAGGTCCGGCAAGTTGAGTGCTGGTAATGGATTGTACGAAATCTTGAGCCTCTTGGTAGTTTTGTTTTAATCTTTTGAGGGCTTGTGGTTTATCTTGATTGCCGGCGATTAAATCTTCTAGTCCTTTAATCACTTCTTTAGCATCATTTCTAGCCATAATGGGATCATTTTCGGCAATACTTTGAGCTGACTCTAGTTGTTGTTCCAATTCGCCCAGTTTGGGTTGAAGAGCTTGAATTTCTTGATTAATTTGATGTTTTTTCCAAAGGATTAAGCTAAGCAGTAAAACAATTATTAGTCCTGCTCCTAGCCAAAAATTGTAATTAGTTCGTTTGGACAATTGGTTGAGAGAACCCATTCTGGGTTTGCTGCCACTAGTAATGATGTTTTTGATTTTTCTCCAAGATTTTTTGACCAAAAATAAAGGGTTTTTTGGCCAGCGCAAGAGTTTAATTTTTTGAATTGTTTGAGAAAAAAGTTTTGGATTAAGTTGCTTGAGCAATTTTTTGGGTTGATCAGTTAAATTAATTGTTTCTTTTGGTTCGACAAGGCCATCTTCTATCCAGGCTAGGGCAGAGAGAGATGAGTTCTCTTGATTTTGCAACTCTGCCACCAATTGAGTGACCAAGCTTTCTGTATCGCGTTGTAAAAGAATTTTCAGTTCGGGAAAGATTATGGTTGATTGTTCGGTGGCCAGCACAAACAAGTCTTTTGACACTTTTGATCCCTCAATGATTTTGAGATTTCCTTGAGAGGACAAAATTTCTCCCACTCGACCTTGGCGACGCAAAAACACTGAGCCACTGTGAGTGGCGATGATGTTTTTATCTTCGCTTTGCAAAATACAAGCCAGTTGCAGACGGCAGTCTTCTCTGCGAGCACTTTGTAATAAATCCAAGAGATCATTGTGCAGTTGAGCGCTGTTGATAACTTTGAAATGAGAAATTTGTTCGGCTAGCGTTTTTCCGACAGAATTGGCATTTTTGCCAATTACTGACAGCACGCAAGTAAGAGCTCGAGAGGGGTGGGTAATTACTTGGGCCCAACCGTTGACCTGAGGCAGGCCGGTAATGGGTGTCACCTGTAGGCTTGACACATTTTGATTATATAGTATTGCTCCAGTTTTTGTTGATGATTTTTGATCATTATTGACGATCTTATCCTTGTTAATGGGTTTGTTATCGACTTAAGTTATTGTCGACTGTCTCGAGTAGTTTTATTGATCAATTTATTGATAGTGGTTTTGAACAATCCTAATTAGCAGGTTTATTGTTGGCTGATTGGCCAACTGGGTCGTCGATCAAGTTTTTGGGCTTTGAAACTCGGTTTTCTAGCCAAAATATAGCTACCGGCTACACCAATCATGGCAGCATTATCACCAGTCAATTTTGAAGAATAGGGTGCACGAAAGCTTAGTTTTTGTGAGCGCGCCAAAGAGCGCAACTTGGCTCGTAAAATCAAGTTGGCAGCCACTCCACCGCCCAACCATAATTCTTTAATCTCAATCTGATCTAATAATTTTTCAAGTTTGTAGATGATGTGAGAAAAAACTCCTTCTTGGAGAGAGGCGCAAAAATCATTGATGGTTTTTTGATCAAGTTTTTCTTCTACGATCAATCGTTTGATTAAGCGCTGAGAATGAGTTTTGAGACCGGAAAAACTCATATTAAAATTTGCTACATTGGTCATGGGCAAAGGAAAATCAAAGCGGTTTTTATCTCCTTTTTTGGCCAACTGTTCAACAATAGGGGCTGCGGGATAGCCCAGATTGAGCAAACGACCAATTTTATCCAAACATTCGCCGGCTGCATCATCAACAGTCATGCCCAGTCGTCGATATTGACCGATTTTTTTAATCAAAATAAACTCGGTGTGACCACCAGAAACAATGACGCTTAGGACGGGCAACTTTGGTTTGATGGTCCGATGAAGTTTTTTTCTAGCTTTGGCTTGGGCTAAAACCGATAAAACATGTCCTTCAATATGATTGACGGGAATGACTGGTTTTTGGTGTTGTTTGCCCAAATTGAGAGCGGTTTGCAAACCTATTTCCAGAGCTGGTGCCAAACCCGGTCCTTGAGTAACAGCAATAGCATCAATAGCCGACCATTTCTCGGTTATTTTTCTGGCTAAACTTGCTTGTCTGAGAGCTGTTTTAATGACAGGCTGAATGTTTTCTTGATGGGCTTGTTTGGCGGCGGTGGGGAAGACTCCGCCGTAGCGTTGATGGATTTGTGCTTGAGAGGCGATGACGTTGGAAAGCACCACCTGCCCTCTAACCACCGCCGCCGACGTCTCATCACAAGAAGTATCGATTGCTAAAATGAGTGGTTTAGACATGGCTACCCTGTTCTTTAAGAGTAATTTTTCTGGTTTCTTCATCAATTTCAACGAAAGTGAGCAGTAAATCTGGTTTATTAGGCCTTGCTTTATCAGGCCAAAACTTCATTACTTGCTGCCACCATTCTACTGCCACAACGTTGCCTGGTTGAAGCAAGCGGTCTGCTTGCAATTGATCAAAATCTGCTTGCGTATCGATTTTCCACATATCCAAATGATACAATTTTCCTCTAGTGTCATGGCGAAGATAAGCATATTCATTTAAATAGGTATAGGTTGGTGAAACGATGGGCTCTGTTATTTTCAAAAACCGACCAATGCCCTGAGTAAAAACAGTTTTACCCGCTCCCAACTCACCATCCAAACCAATCAAAAGTCCCTGTTTACCAACTTGATTCCAATATTTGAGCATTAATTTACCAGCCAATTCTCTAGTTTCTTGATCTGAAAAAGTAGTAAAAACTTGATCATTTGTGTCTTGATGACCACGCACCGTCAGAGGTGTTGAAAAAGTAGTGTCAATGACGATTGATGGTTCATGATGAGGCAATTCTCCAGCATCAATCGCTAAATCAATTAAAGATTTTTGCTTTTCAGATAAATGATCAAAAATATCTGTCAAAGAATAAGGGCGTTTTTTACCAGAAGTATTGGCTGAAGTAGCGGTGATGGGTTTGGCTAGTTTCCCAACCAGCTGAGTAACCAAATCATAACTGGAAAGTCTGATGCCCAATGTGCCAAACTCAGATTCTACTCCTGGAGCTACTCGTTCCAAACCTTTGGAAATGATGGTGTAAGGACCAGGCAGAAATTTTTGGTAGAGCTGATGCGCCTGATCAGTCAACTCAACATATTGCTCAGCCATTTGTTGACTGGCAACAGCAATGGAAAGAGGCTTGCCTTCTCGACGAGATTTATAGCGCAGTAATTTTTCAACAGCACCAACATGAGTTGCATCTGCACCCACCCCATAAACTGTTTCAGTGGGATAAATTACCAAGCCACCTTGGCGCAGTGCGGTCACAGCTTCTTCAATCACTTTATCAATTGAGTTAGTAGTGAGCTTGATTATTTTCATCGTCAGTATTGTACCAGGCTAGTTTTGGAAAGCCCTCAAATTGCCATCCCTTCCAAATCAAACTCAAATTCTAAATCAAAGTCAAAATCAAAGATTTTGTTTTTAATTCAAAAATAGCTAAAAACAAACTGAAGATAAATAATCTTGCTCAAGTAATATCCTCAAAATAGTGTCATCAAATTTTATTTATTGTTTTAGCATATAGAGTATAATTAATTTACATGCAAAAAAGTCGTTTTATCAAAGTTGCCATTCCCGACGATCAACAGATACTAACCAGAGAAGAAAATATCTTGGATGAACAGGTAAGATTTGATCTTTATCGTAAAGAAAAAGAAATCAAGGAAATCTCACAAATTCTCAAAAATTTGGCAGTCAAAGAAACAGCTGAACGGCGTTGGTTGCAAGATAACGAAGGTTTGGCTACTGATTTGGTAGAAGAGTTTGTCGAAGATTCTCTATATAAACTGGATGGTGCTCAAATGAATGGCGAAACCTTGGAACTTTCTGTAGAAGTGATGAGTAAATTACGCGAAACGCTGGGATTATTCCAGGCAGTGATTGCCAATAGTGAAGAATTGGAGGCTTAGTGCTTTTCCCAAATTCACGAACTTGCGGTAGAATAGGAAGTTATGGAATTTGATCGATTGGTAGTTTCTTTTTTTGTTGACGAAGTTGTGGGCGGATTTTTCATCTCTGTTCCACCTGGTCACGTAGCCTGTGTCTATGATCGTGGTCGTGGTGTTTTACCCCGGGTTTGGGGTCCAGGCCTTCACCTCAAGATTCCTTTTTGGCAAGTGGCCAAGTTATTTAATGCTCAAGTTTTGGAATATTCCATAGATGCCAATTTTGACTTGTCTATCAACAAAGAGGCTTTGGGTGATCAATCAATCATGACTTCCACCAAAGATGGTAAAGATGTTTCTATTCAAGGCTCGGTTTTATTTAGAATTGATCGAGAGAATGCTCCTGAACTTTGGGAAAATATTGGCGAAAACATGGTTTCCAAAGTCGTACGTCCTTTTTCCAGAAGTCGTATTTCTTCGGTTATCAGTGAATATACCTTGGATCAAATTAAAAATAATCGTTCTCAAATCGAGGCAATCATTCGTGATGATCTAAGTAAACACTTCCGCGATCGCGGTTTGAACTGTGAGGGATTTTTACTTTCTGAAGTGAGAGTGAAGAGTTCTGGCGGTAAAGAACAAACCGTGATTAGTGCTGCTTCCACCAAGCAAGAAGAGCAAGTTACTGACTCCGTGAAGGAATAATTTTTCATTTTCTCTCGGCTTGACAGAATTTTATTTGTTCGTTATCATCACGACTAATGTAGTGCTAGCAAACGAAGAGCTTGTTTGCTATTATGAGCACTCGGACGGAATTTGTTTAGTATTAAACAGTATTTATTTGAAAGGAATTTCATGAAAAATCTCAAAGCAACTCAATTGAAACCTCTGGCTGGATATGTTCTAGTCGAACCAGCTCAACCAGAAGAAAAAACTGCCTCAGGCATTATTTTACCCGGTAATAAAGAAGAAAAACCTCAATATGGAACGGTTTTAGCTTGCGGTAAAAGTGATTGTGGTTCTTGTGGAGATTGTAGTGGTTGTGGTGAGGGTTGTGGGGATTGCGGTGAGGGTTGTGGAGACTGTGGCGATAAAGCCAAAAAAGCCAAATCAGGCAGTTGCGAATGCCCGGTAGCAGTTGGCGATTTGGTGATTTATAAAAAATGGGGTGGTAATGATGTCATGATTGATGATGTGGAATACCAATTCCTAAAATTTGAAGATATTTTGGCGGTAGTGAGTAAAAAGTAAAAATCAAGATTTAGTTGCAAGCTAATTTTTAAAGCTTTCAACTTTTAATTTAAAAATTAAAAAAAAGGAGTAATTTATGGCAGCAAAACAATTAATTTTCGGTGACGAAGCTAGACAAAAAATGCTGGGTGGTATCACTCAGTTAGCTCAAGCAGTGACCACTACTTTGGGGCCCAAGGGTCGTAATGTAGCCCTAGATCGTTCTTGGGGAGCTCCCAGTGTGATTCATGATGGCGTGACAGTGGCCAAAGAAATCGAACTGGAAGACAAATTTGAAAACATGGGCGCTCAATTGGTCAAAGAAGCAGCCTCCAAAACCAATGATGTGGCTGGTGATGGTACTACCACTGCTACACTTTTGGCCTGGAAATTGGCCGAACGGGGCATGAAATATGTTACTTCTGGTGCCAATCCAATGATTATGAAACGAGGTATTGATCGAGCTATCAAGGCAGTAGTGGCAGAGATTAATCGAGTGGCCAAACCAGTCAAAGAAAGCGACTGGGAAAAAGTAGCCACGATCTCTGCTCAAAGCGAAGAGATTGGTCAAAAAATTGCTGAAGCTCTCAAAAAAGTTGGTAAAGATGGAGTAGTGGAAGTGGAAGAGGGCAAAACCATGGAAATCGAGATAGAACATAAAGAGGGCATGGAGTTTGATAAAGGTTATGCCTCTCCCTATTTTGTAACCGATTCAGAAAACATGGAGGCAGTGATCGAAGATACTCTAATTTTAGTCACTGATCAAAAACTTTCCAATATCAAAGACATTTTGCCTTTATTGGAACAAGTAGTAAATGCTGGCAAAGGTTTGGTGTTGATCGCCGATGAAATTGAAGGCGAAGCCCTGACCACTTTGGTAGTCAATAAACTGCGCGGTTCTTTCAAAGTTTTACCAGTCAAAGCTCCAGGATTTGGTGATCGCAGAAAAGCGATGTTGCAAGACATTGCTGTTTTGACAGGAGCCTCATTTGTCAGTGAAGAAACCGGTGTACAACTCAAAGACGTTACCATTGATCTACTAGGCAGAGCAGATAGTGTCAGAAGCACCAAAGATTCCACCAGAATTGTGGGTGGTAAAGGGAGCAAAAATGACATCAATGCCAGGGTTGCTCAGATCGAAGCAGAGATTAAAAACTCTACTTCTGATTTTGACATCGAAAAATTACAGGAGCGCAAAGCTCGTTTGACTGGCGGAGTGGCCGTAATCCAAGTAGGTGCTAGTACCGAAATGGAGATGAAAAACCTGCAAGAGCGAGTCAAAGACGCCAAGGAAGCAACCAAAGCTGCGATTGAAAGCGGAATTATTCCTGGTGGCGGAGTGACTCTCTTGCAAGCCGAAAAGGCTTTGAGTGCGATTAAAACCAGCAGTGAAGATGAAAAAGTTGGTGTGGATCTAGTCCGCTCCGTCCTAGAAGAGCCATTGCGGATGCTTGCTACCAATTCTGGTGAAGATGCCGGTTGGGTAGTGGGTCAAGTGCGCGAAAAAAATGATGGTTCTTGGGGCTTTAATGCTTTGACCAATAAATTTGAAGATTTAGTGGCAGCTGGAGTAATTGAACCTGCCAAAGTAGCGGTTGCTTCTCTGGAAAATGCCGCTTCAGTGGCTTCAATGATTCTAACCACGGAGTGCTTGGTGACTGATGTTCCCAAAAACGAAGAAGCTCCCGCCATGGGCGGAGGCATGCCTGGGATGATGTAATCTCAGTCCTAAATTATTACAGATAAAAGGGCGGATAAAACCGCCCTTTTTTTGTTTTTCCTCGAGTTGGTAATTTTACTTTATCCTATAACTATTGACACTGTCTTATAGTATTTGATATAGTGATAGATAGTAAGTCTAGCCCCATGCTCACAAGGAATCTTTGCGATTCTTGGTGTGTGCATGAGGGGATGGCTTGCTCTTTAAAAATTCGGTTTTCAAATTCCCGCTTAAAAAGCGGGAAAATTTCCCACACCCAAGGAGAAGAAATGAAAAAAATAATTTTTGTTATTTTTCTTTCCATGGCCCTAGTGGCCTGTGGAAAGGAACAAAACTTGGCACCAGAAACGGTGCCAAGTGCTGCTCAAGTCGAGGCTGGGCGGGCTTTGCCCGCCCAGCCCACCCCAGCTTATGAAGAGCTGGGAGTTTCCTCTCACCACCTGATATTTCAGGTGGAAGAGGGCGACGCAGGCGTCTTGGACGCCATGCGACGGACCTTGGGCGAAGAGCCCAGGGAAAAAGGAACTTTCATCCTCGAGATGATCGAGGTTGAAAGCCAGGGGGAAGTTTTTGCATACGACTGGGAAGCGCTTTTAGCGCTGAACCCAATCGTACGCGAAGGAGATAGGGTCTGTATGACCTATATCCTTGGTTGCCTCGGGGAGGAGATCCCCGAGGAGAACGTTTTTATCTTCTGGCAGCCTTCTCCGGCTGCCGGAGGAGAATAAAAACCGAATAAAAAGAAAAAGCCTCGCTGAAAAGCGAGGCTTTTTTCTAGCTTTTTTCTATTTTTTTTCTAACTAGCGTGATAATAAATTGCCAGACTTTTTATACTTACAACTTCCCAACCAAAACAACGGGTTGAATAACCTTGTACCAGGGGTGAGAGTTGAACTCACGACCTCAGGTTTATGAATCCTGTGCTCTAACCAACTGAGCTACCCTGGCTTTACTTCTTGAGTTTGATAAATAAATTTATCAACTCTTTGAGAGTGAGCCTAAATTATACCAATCACTAGATGTTTTGACGAGAGCCCCAGAGAAGGTTATAATGACGCTCTGTTAATCGCGGGGTAGTGTACGGTGCACGTGAGGCTCATAATCTCACAGGCTAGGTTCGACTCCTAGCCCCGCAACAATTAATTTATCTTTATATTTTATATTTTTCTAAGTCATTTTTTTAAATCAGTTTTTATTAGTTTTAAATTTATTGTATACTTATTTAACTATCAAATTTTAAGGACTAAAATGGAAGAAGAACAAAGCTCACATTTACAAGTAGAATCGTCAGTCGAAAAGCTTGATGAAAGAATTGCAGAATTAATTAAGGAAAACAAAGAACTCAGAACTGAATTTGAGGAATTTAAACGACAAGTAAAACAAGTTTTAAATTTTTTGATTGAAGATAAGATTATTCCTGAAGGTTATGGTAGCTCAGTTGATGAAATGTAAGCCTCCAGAGAGGTTTCTTATATTTTATCGATCATATCTTAAATTAGAAAAAAGAAGAGCGCAATTAGATTTTGATCGGATTCTTTTATTGAAACATTTTTAGACTGAAGTGATTCCAAAAAATCTTTAGTAAGGTTTAAAATTTGTTCTAAACTATGGTCTGTTCGCATTAGCCTATGTGCTTCGACGGCTCGATCGTATGCTTTTATAGATTCAGAATTACCAGGATACTGTTTTATCTTTTTAGCTTCCTCAACCACTTTTCTCCCCGCAATTGCATTATTGATAAATTCTAGAGCTTTTCTCACTGTTTCCATCGTGATTGATTCAATAGCACTTCTTTCCCAACCACGAGTTTGAATAAAATATGCAAGAGCTATTGGGGCGAAAGGTGGGTTTTGTTCTTCGGAATAAGAAGAATATTTTTCTGGTTTACTCATGTGTCCTTTATATCCTTTTAATTAATAGATAATTTATTGTATCATTTTGATTAATTTTAATACAATTAAACTATTTTTACCATCAAAAAATAAATTCCAAATTAACCTTAATTAGTGAATGATCTAAACTGATTGAGTAATAATTATCAAGATAGAAAATAAAATTTAAAATTACTATTTTTAAAACAACACCGCCCGCCATTCCTCCCAAGGAGTTTTTTGTTTTGCGATAGTGTCTTCGATCAGCAATGTTTCATCATCAGGGATTTGCAAGACATATTCTCCTGGTTTTTGGAGCAGTAGTTCGTCGCGTAGAATTTTTTCTTTGGCCAAGTCAGTATTGGAGTAATCAATCAATTCTCGCTCTTTCTCAATTTGATTGGCTAGGTCCTGAATTGATTCTTCTAGGATAGCGACATTTTCAATAGCGATTTGGCTTTTTTGAGCAGTTTTTCTCAGAGAAAAAATAAAAAGTACGGCTAGAACCGTTAAAACCACTATTACCAGAGGGTGAGAGATGATCTTATTCATAAGTTATGCTTGCCTATAATCCCGACTCATGATACTATAAGACGTCTTAAATGCTATTTTTGTAAAAAACAAAATTTAGGTCTGCTCCAATCATAACACTGCCTTAGAAGTAAAAGGAAAAAAAATGCAACAAGCAGTACTCGTCGACTCTCATGCCAAGTTTGAACAACACTTGAGAGAGGCTGGCAAGGCAAATGCCACAGTAATCGCTTACAGCAAAGATATTGAACAGCTGATTGAGTTTGTTGGCGAAAAAGGCAAGACTCTAGTCGCAGAAGTAACGGCTGATGATATTGATGAATTTAAAAGCATCTTGAAACAGCGTCGTTATACTAGCAAATCAATTTCCAGAAAAATTAATTCTATCAAAGCTTTCTTCCGTTATTTAATTGACGAAGAAATCTTGACAGACAATCCGGCAGAGGCAATTTCTCATCCCAAAATAGAACAATCTCCGCCCAGAATGCTATCCAAATTGGAGTATCGAGCTTTGCGTGATGCTGCCAGTGGTGATGAGCGTTTGTTTGCTATCGTGGAATTATTACTACAAACCGGTATGCGCATCAGTGAATTAGCAGCTTTGCAAATGGATGATATGGATGTGGATAGGGGCGTAGTTACTATTCAAGCTCAAAATTCTCGCGATGAACGCAAGGTGCCTTTGAATAAACCAGCCAAAAAAGCTTTGATGGATTATCTCAAAGTTCGTCCTCGTGCCCGCGAAAAAACCGTTTTTCTAACCAAAACCTCTCGTCCATTTTTGGTAAGAAATATTCGTACAGCCATAGATCGTTATTTCCGTTTGGCCGGCATCAAAGATGCCAAAGTTAATGACTTGCGTCATACTTTTATTGTGGAACAGCTTAAGGCTGGTACCCCTTTGGTCTATGTTTCTCAGTTGGTTGGACATAAACGCATCACTACTACCGAAAAATATCTTAATTTAATCGATTCTCCAGATATGAATCCCAATGTTCAGATCGAGGAACTGTAAAATAATTTAAGCAAAAATGTTGAAAAATTTAATTGAAAGACTAGGAATAAATGGAGGCCAAGACATAGACGGGAATACTCCAGAAGAGTACACAACCGCTCATCTTCAAGCTTTGCAAGAGTCAAGTGAAGATCCGAATACGAGGGCTTGGGCAAAGCGAGAATTAGAGCGCAGAAGAAAGTGGATTATAAATAAAACAAAATAAAATAATTACAAAATTTATTAATTAATTAGCTCTCTGCGGAGAGCTTTTTTGTTTTTATGGTGCAAAAAGCTCAAAAAATAGTACGATACAATGAAAAGAAAGAAATATGAAGGAAACTAAAAAACGAATTTTGTCGGGAATAACGCCCAGTGGTAATGCACTGCATATTGGCAATTATTTTGGTGCCGTCAAACCGCAAATCGAGTTGCAAAATACTCATCAAACCTATTATTTTGTGGCTGATTTACACGCCCTGACCACTATCCATGACAGAGAAGAATTGGAGCGAAACATCACTGGGGTGGTGCTTGATTATTTGGCACTGGGTTTGGATTCGGAAAAGTGTGTTTTTTTCCGCCAATCTACCGTGCCGGCTCATAGTCAACTAGCCATAGTGTTGGCCAACTATATCTCTTTTGGCCAAATGCAGAGAATGCATGCTTTCAAAGATAAGTTGCAAAAAGATACTGGTGTTGAGTCCATCAATATGGGTTTGTTTAATTATCCGCTTTTGATGGCAGCAGATATTTTGCTTTACAAGCCATTTGGCGTGCCGGTGGGTGATGATCAGCGTCAGCACGTAGAACTAGCTCGTGATATAGCCGAAAAATTCAATAAAACTTATGATCAGGAAGTTTTCCCCTTGCCAGAGCCGTTGATCTCTGAAACCGTGGGTCGCATTGTGGGCACGGATGGCAAACGCAAGATGAGTAAATCGCTGAACAACATCATTGGTATTTTTGAAGATGAAACTGTGATTAAAAAACAAATCATGGACTGTTTTACTGATCCCAATCGTCAACGTGCTACTGATCCAGGAAAAGTGGAAGGCAACCCTATCTTTATCTATCATGATTTAATCAATGATAATCACAAAGAAGTAGCCGAATTAAAAGCTCGTTATCTACAAGGCAAAGTAGGAGACGTAGAAGTCAAAGAAAAACTTTTTCTTGCTCATCAACGTTTATTTGCTAGTGCTCGGACTAGACGTCAGGAATTGGTGCAAAATTTGACTGTAGTTAAAAAAATCTTGGCTGAGGGTGCAGAACAAGCCTGTCGGTTGGCAAAACAAACTTTGGCAGAAGTTTATCAAGTGATTGGTGAAGATAATCAACTCAATAAAAATTAAAAGTTATAATCATTAAAAATTCCCAAAGAAAGAAACTATGAAGCCAATTATTGAATATGCTGATTTTGAAAAGCTTGATTTACGGATAGGCAAAGTGACGAAGGCTATTGCTCCAGAATGGAGTGAAAAACTCTTACAACTAACTGTTGATTTTGGTCCGGAAATTGGTGAGCGCAATATCATGGCCGGGATTAAACAATGGTATAAACCAGAGGAATTGGTGGGTAAGCAATATCCATTTATCGTCAATTTGGCCGAACGGAAGATGGGCGAGAGTGTCAGTCAAGGCATGATGCTGATGGCTGATGGAGAGCCTCAGCCCGTGCCTTTTGCAGTTGCTGCCACAGTTACCTCTGGCACTGTAGTTCGATAGTTTTTTATCCACTAAACTTATTTTTGTTTTTCTTTGGATACTTATGATAATATCGCTGATATGAGCAGAAGTAATGGAAGTGGCAAAGAAATTAGTCGAACAATCAGGATTCTAGGCCAAAGAATAGCGAGTCTTTCTCCAACAGTTTTGCAGAGTTTGATTGAGCAAGCTCAACAAATGGAACAGGGAACTTCACCACAAACCAGACTCAGTTTTTTTCTAAATCATTATGAACTTCCAGAACTAACCAATGGTCAAATCAATCGTTTTTTAAAGACGGCCAAAGTTTTGGGAGAATCTGGCAAATCAGCATATTTGTTTTATCTTTATTTAAGTTTTGGTTGGGAAGATTTTAATCAAAATTTTCTTGAGATTACTTCTTCCAGCGAAACTGATTGATTGTTTTCCTGCTTGCTTTATGACGATATTTTTCGTAAAACTACCTTTGTTCTCACCAGTAATTCTGCCCAATTGTTAATAACCAACGGAAAGCAATCGCAGTGGAGTATCAGCGAGGTGGAAGACTGGTAGAAAAATCGGTAAAGATTGCGAGTTGGATTTTATCTATTTACGCGTTATATGAACTGAGTTTGTCTGCTGCCAATAAAGTGGCTCGAGATGTTATTTATGAGAGATCAAAAGGAGTTTGTGAGGGTTGCGGTAGAGAAGATTTGAATGGATCTGGAATCGTCAGTCATATCAATCATACCAAAAATAAACATTACAATGCTCCAGATAACTTGCGGTTTTATTGTCCCAAATGTGAAGCATTACATCATCTCAAACATTTTAAAAAAGCTCATAAGATAGGTTTGAAGGAAAAAGACAATAATGCTTCTGCCTTGGGTCGATTGGTTGAACTGATTAATTTTGATCCTGCCGAGTTTGAACTTTTCTATAAAGAACATCAACAAAAAATAGATTTATTATTTGGAAAATATAAATTGTCCTACCGACGATTTATTCTCACTTATAGTAATGGTAGTAGTGATTAGTTGGCTTGTTGGTCAAATTACCAACTTGATAAATTTTCCGATTAAATAATAGTCGTGTTACAATACAAATTCGAACTATGCCTGGTACCAAAACACCACCTCCAGTCAAGAAGGCTCCCGGCCTCAAAGCAAATCAAAGCGCTCCCAAAAAACGCAACCTGATTGAAAAACGTTTTGAAATGAATCTGAATCTCAATAAATTTTTTAATCGAGGCTTGATTTTTTTGATTATTTTCTTGCTTTTTCTTCCTTATTTGCGCGGTTTATTTGGAGTGGGTGCTTCGGAATATATTTCCCTAAGTCAGTTAGTGCGTGACGTACGAGAAGAAAAAGTAGAGACTTTGCAAGTGACCGGTACGGAACTGCGTGCTATTTATAAAGATGGTGAGCGTCGCTATACACTCAAAGAAGAAGGTCAAGAAGCACTCTCGATTTTAAATGCAGCCGGTATTGATTTTGCCCAAGTGGATGTAAATGTAGAGGACGTGTCTTTTGGCCAATTATTCTGGGAATTAGTTATTAATTTCTTACCAATTGGTCTAATGATTTTCTTTTTCATGATGATGTTTAGACAAGCACGAGGAGCGCAAGACGGCATTTTGGGCATTGGTCGTAGCAAAGCCAAGGTGTTTGTAAAGGGCAAACAGAACATCAGTTTTGATAACGTGGGTGGCATGGATGAAGCCAAGCAAGAGCTCAAGGAAGTGGTTGATTTTTTGCGCAATCCCAAAAAATACATCAAAGTTGGCGCGCGTACGCCCAAGGGAGTGTTATTGGTTGGTCCCTCTGGAACAGGTAAAACTTTACTCGCCCGAGCTGTGGCTGGGGAAGCTAATGTTCAGTTTTTGTCTATTGCTGGCTCTGAATTTATGGAAATGCTAGTGGGAGTGGGTGCTTCACGAGTGCGTGATTTGTTTGATACAGCCAAAAAAATTGCTCCTTCGATTATTTTTATTGACGAAATTGATGCTATCGGTCGAGTACGTGGCCAGGGAAGTATGGGCGGCCATGACGAGCGAGAGCAAACTTTGAATCAAATCTTGGTCGAAATGGATGGCTTTACTCAGAATGACAACGTGATCGTCATGGCCGCCACCAATCGCGGTGACATGTTAGATCCCGCTCTCATTCGTCCCGGTCGCTTTGATCGCAGAGTAATGGTGAGTTTGCCTGATCTGGAAGAGCGTAAATATATTTTGAAGATTCATGCCAAAGGCAAGCCTTTGGACAAAAACCTCACTTGGGAAAAAATCGCCAGACGCACTGTTGGTTTTTCTGGTGCTGATTTGGAAAACATGCTCAATGAGGCAGCCATTGCCATTGCCAGAGAAAGTCGCAAGGCTATTACCATGGAAGATATTGAAGAAGCTTCTATGAAGGTCAAATACGGCCCCAGCAAGAAACGTTTGCGCGATGATTATGAACGAGAGCTTACGGCTTATCATGAGGCTGGTCACGCGGTGTTAGCTCATATTTTGCCCTACACGGATCCGGTGCACCGCATCTCGATTGTTTCTAGAGGTCAGGCTTTGGGCTACACTTTTACCCCACCGGAAAAAGACAAATTACAGATTCTAAAATCAGAAATGTTGGATGAAATTACGGTAATGATGGGCGGGCGGGCCGCAGAAATCCTGGTTTTTGATGAGCAAACTGCTGGAGCTAGCAATGATATTGATCGGGCCACTCGAGCGGCCCGCGCCATGGTAGTAGAGTACGGCATGAGTAAACTGGGACCGATGAACTTTGGACCGCAGTATGAACAAAACTATTCTAGAATATGGGGAGAGCCGTCCAAAATTTCCGGTAGTTTACAAGAAAAAGTTGATTTAGAAATTCGTAAAATCATCGAGACTGCCCAAACCAGGGCCATGGATTTACTCAAAAAACATCGTTCTCAACTAGATGCTGTTTCTCGCAAATTATTGGAAGTAGAAACTTTGGACAGTATTGAGTTTGAAAAGGTTATCAAAATCCCCAAAGCTCGTCGCGTTGCCAAAAAATCTTAATTCTTTGATGAAAAGCAAGCTTGTTATAATTCAAGCTATAATTCAATGATATGTCTCGTAAAAAATTTTTATTGGTAGATGGCCACGCTTTAATTTATCGTTCATTTTTTGCTTTCCCCAAAAGCTTCACCAGATCAGATGGTCAAATGATCAATGCCGTTTACGGTTTTTCACGCATTTTATTGACAGCCATTCGCAATCTTGATCCATTCTACATGGCCGTTACTTTTGATCATCCCTCACCGACCAATCGAGCCAAAGATTTTGAGTTTTACAAAATTAACCGCCCCACCATGCCCGAAGAACTGCAACCGCAGATTGCCATTATCAGAGAAGTAGTGGAGGCGCTCAACATTCCACAGTTTCAATTGGAGGGTTATGAGGCAGACGACTTAATCGGTACGATCAACACCAGAGTTGAAGAGCGCGACAAAACTCTACTCACAATAATTCTTACTGGTGATCAAGATATGTTCCAATTGGTTGACAATGACACCCATGTTTATCTGCCTGGTCGTGGCAAAGGTCAAGAAGATACAGAATATGATGAAGAATTGGTCAAAAAAAAGATTGGCGTACAACCAGACCAAGTGATTGAGCTCAAGGGTTTGATGGGTGATAGTTCGGATAATATTCCTGGTGTAAAAGGAGTTGGTCCCAAAACCGCCATTGCTCTGATTGAAAAATTCGCTTCAGTAGACGGAGTTTATGAAGCTTTGGACAAACAAACAGCTGATCCGATTTTTTCTCCTTCATTGATCAAAAAATTAAATAGCGATCGAAAAAATGCTTTTTTGAGTCGAGAACTAGCTACCATCATCAAAAATGCTCCAGTTCAATTTAATCTAGAAGATTGTGCCGTAACTCAATACAATAAAGAAAAAGTGGTCACTCTTTTTCAAAGTTTGAACTTTAAGTCATTACTTAATTTTTTACCCAAAGATGAATTTGAGACCACTGTTCAGGAGGCATTGTTTTAATGAAAATAGCTTTAGTTCATGATTATTTACGAGAATTTGGTGGGGCAGAACGCGTCTTGATGGCTTTGCACGAAATGTTTCCAGAAGCTCCTGTTTATACTGCTTTTTATGATAAAAAAGCACTGGGAATGCATGCCCAGCATTTTGCTGGCTGGGATATTCGCGAAACTTGGTTAGCCAAAGTGCCATGGATCAAAAAACTTTATTCTCCACTGCGCTTTCTTGCGCCCAAGGCTTTTGCAGATCTGGATTTATCCAAATTCGAGCTAGTGATTTCTTCTAGCAATGCCTATTTTGCCAAGGCAGTCAAAGTGCCTCATGGTAAACATCTTTGTTATTGTCATACTCCACCCAGAGTCATGTATGGTTACTCGGTCATGAGTGAGTGGCGTAGCAATCCCATCTTGCGTTGGGCAGGAACATTTTTGAATCATTTTTTGCGAGTAATTGATCTGCGAGTTTCCAGAGAGAATGTAGATGTTTTCATTGCCAATTCTCAAGAAACGGCCAGCAGAATCAAGAAATTTTATAAACTTGATTCGACAGTAGTTCATCCGCCCATTGAAGTTCCTGCTCGCCCAAAGCTAGTTCCCGCCAAAGATCGCTCTTACTATCTTTATGCCGGTCGGCTGACTTTTTCTAAACATCCAGAATTGGCAGTGGCTGCTTGTAACAAATTGGGTTTGCCCCTCAAAGTAGTTGGTTTGGGCAAAATGGATGAAAAACTGAGAGAAATAGCTGGTTCTACCATTGAACTATTGGGAGAAGTAACCGATCGTGATCTTACAGAACTTTATGCTCATGCCAAAGCGCTGATTTATCCCTCCGAAGACGAAGATTTTGGGATGGTACCAGTAGAAGCAATGGGGTGGGGCACGCCGGTAATTGCTCATCACTCTGGGGGTCCCAAAGAAACAATAGTGGAGGGCAAAACAGGTATCTTTTTTGAACGATTAACGGTCGAAGATCTGGTCAAAGCTTTGCAAAAATTTCAAAAAACCAGCTTTTCAGCTCTCAAAATCCATCAACACGCCCAACGATTCAACCAGACAGCTTTTGTTAAAAACATCAGACGAGTGATTGATGAATCAGCTTGACTTTTTAGCACTCAATCCGTATTATTGCTAATACTATGATTGATCTAGTTGCTCGCCAAATTCAGATTCTTCGCGCTGTCATCGAGGAATTCATCGAAACAGCCAATCCAGTCGGCTCTGACACGATTGATAAAAAATACAACATTGGTGTTTCTCCAGCCACTATTCGTAATGAAATGGTTTATTTGACCAAACAAGGTTATTTGCAGAAAACTCACATGAGTGCTGGTCGCATTCCCACACCATTGGCTCTACGCCTTTATGTCAACGAGTTAATGAAAGAAAAGGAACTATCAGTAGCAGATGAAGTGAGTGCCAAAGAAAAAATCTGGGAACATAAAGAAGACAGAGAAGATTTATTACAAGAATCAGCCAAGGTGCTGGCAGAAAAATCCAGAGCTATTGGTTTAGCCATGGATCAAGAACAGCATATTTATAGTGCTGGTTTGGCCAATTTACTGAATATGCCAGAATTTTTTGATATTCGTGTCACTCGCAATGTTTTTAACATGATTGAAGAAGAAAACTTGATGCAAGAGATTTTTGAAATGGGTCAAAGCGAAAATCCTATACACGTAGTCTATGGTAAAGAATTGGGTAATAAAGATCTGGAACCAGTTAGTATTATTTTTACGGAAGTTAATTTTGGCAATCAACCCTTTACTTTAGGGGTGCTTGGTTCTCATCGATTTGACTATGCCTATGTCATTCCCATGATGAGATATTTTAGAGCACTAATAGAAGAAATTGCCGGTTAATTAAAAATTCATTTGATATGTCAAAAAAATCAGTCAAAGCTTCTGCCCATGTTGATCAACTTCAAGCACAATTGGAGGATTTGCAGATTAAGTTAGCGCAAGTTCAGGAACAAGAGAAGCGGGCTTTGGCCGACTATCAAAATCTTTTACGCAGAACTCAGGAAAATCGCTTGGAAATGATTCAAATGGCCAATCGAAACCTGATTGAAGCACTATTGGCGCCACTAGAGCATTTAGAATTGGCAGTCGCGCAGCACAGCGACTCAGGACTCAAGATGATCTTGGAACAACTCAAACGAAGTTTGACGGAGTTTGGTTTGGAAGAAATCAAGGCGCAGGGAAAAGAATTTGATGTGCAAACTATGGAAGTAGCAGAGGGTTCTGGTCAAGGCAAAAAAGTAGCCAAAGTTTTGCGCAAAGGCTATTTATTGAATGGCAAGGTTATTCAGCACGCCAAAGTGATCTTGGGATAAAAAAGTGAGGCTGGTTAGAGTTAGCAGTCACTTGACTTGTCTGCTAATTTTGTTAAGATAGTTAAGACAATTAAAAAACTTAGGATAGTTAGAAAACCTAAAAAGATATTCGGGAAACTTAAAAAAAATAGTAAGTAAAAAGTATTAAATTAAAAAGTAGTAAAAGTAATAAATTGTGTTACTGATTTAAAAATTAATTCAGAAAGCAAAAATTAAGGAGGATATATGGCAAAAACAGGAAAAATTATTGGTATTGATCTGGGAACCACCAACTCAGCAGTGGCTGTAATGGAGGGTGGCTCACCCAAAATTATCGCTACCACAGAGGGTCGCAACACTTTTCCCTCAATCGTAGCTTTTAAAGGTGATGAAACTCTGGTGGGCGATTCAGCCAAACGCCAAATGGTGATGAATCCCAAATCTACGATTCACTCAGTCAAACGTTTTATGGGTAAGAAACACAAAGATGAGGCAGTTAAAAAAGCCCTCAAACATGTTTCTTATGAACTGACTGAAGGTAAAGATGGTATGGCGGTGGTGAAAGTGAATGGTAAAGACTTCACTCCTCAAGAAATTTCTGCCAAAGTCTTGGGTAAAGCCAAGGCTGATGCGGAAAGTTATCTGGGTGAGACGGTTGATCGGGCAGTTATTACGGTTCCGGCCTATTTTGATGATTCTCAACGCCAAGCTACCAAACAAGCAGGAGAGATCGCTGGTTTGAAAGTGGAGCGTATTGTCAATGAACCGACCGCAGCAGCCCTGGCTTATGGTTTGGATAAAAAAGGCACCAGCACCATTGCTGTTTATGATTTGGGTGGGGGTACTTTTGATATTTCTATCTTGGAAATTGGTGATGGAGTTTTTGAAGTCAAGTCAACCAACGGAGATACCTTCTTGGGGGGAGATGATTTTGATAGCAGAATCATTGATTATGTTTTGGAAGAATTCAAAAAAGAGCATGGCAAAGATTTGAGCAAAGATCCTCAGGCTATGCAAAGAATTAAAGACAGCGCAGAAAAAGCCAAGATTGAGCTATCATCTGCTGCTCAAAGTGAGATCAATCAACCCTTTATTGCTCAGGGAGATGATGGCCAACCCTTGCATTTGACCATGACCATTACCAGGTCCAAATTGGAAGAATTAGTTGACGACCTGATTAAGGGTTCTTTTGAGCCAGTCAAAAAAGCGCTCAAAGATGCCAAGTTGGAACCCAAAGATGTTCAAGACGTAGTTTTGGTGGGTGGTCAAACCCGAATGCCCAAAATCCAAGAAGAAGTTAAGAAATTTTTTGGCAAAGCTCCGCATAAAGGAGTCAATCCAGACGAAGTAGTGGCTGTGGGAGCAGCTATTCAGGCTGGAGTGATTGGTGGAGATGTGTCTGACGTTGTTTTGTTAGATGTCACTCCTCTGACTCTTGGTTTGGAAACTTTGGGTGGAGTGCGCACGCCTTTAATCGAACGCAATACCACTATTCCTACCAGCAAATCGCAGATTTTCTCGACCGCAGCTGACAATCAGACTCAGGTGGAAATCAATGTCTTGCAAGGAGAGCGAGAAATGGCAGCTGACAATCGTTCTTTAGGACGCTTTATTTTGGACGGCATTCCGCCAGCCAGACGTGGTATTCCTCAAGTAGAAGTCACTTTTGATATTGACTCAAATGGTATTTTGAATGTTTCAGCCAAAGATAAAACTTCTGGTAAAGAGCAAAAGATTACGATTCAAAACAGCACCAATCTTTCTGACGAAGAAGTTGAAAAAATGAAGGCTGATGCTGAAAAACACGCCGAGGAAGACAAGCGCAAAAAAGAATTGGTTGAGGCAAAAAATCAAGCCAATGGCGTAGCCTTTGAAATAGAAAAACAACTCAAAGATTATGGTGACAAACTCGACAAGAAAGACAAAGAAGCAATCGAAGAAAACGTCAAAAAACTGCAAGAGTTGGCAGGCAAAGAGGATGTTACCAAAGAAGAACTAGACAAAGCTGCTGAGGAAACTCTAACTTCAGCTCAAAAACTTGGTGAAGCAATGCAAAAAGCCAATCAAGCCAAAGAACAACCCCAGACCGATGAAGCTGAGGCCAAGCCTGATGATAAGAAAAAAGCCAAGAATAAAGAGGATAAAGCAGAGGCTGAGGAGGGTGAAGTAGTCAAAGACTAGACCGTTCGCATGAACTTTAGAAAACCCCGCCAAAAAGCGGGGTTTTTGATGATAATTTTCCGCTCGGCAAAATCTTTGAAAAATTGTATGATCAACTTTATGAAGCTCTCAGTCATCATGCCGGTTTATAACGAAGAGGAGACAGTGGTCGTCATTTTGGAAAAATTGGCAACCATTTCCATTGTTGACGAGATCATAGTCGTCAATGACGGCAGTCAAGATAGTTCAGAGAAAAAAATCAAGAATTTATTGAAATCTAATAAAAAAGGTATCAAAAAAATTAAGTATTTTGCCAAAGAAAATGGTGGAAAAGGTTCGGCAGTGCGATTGGGTCTGACCAAAGTCACTGGTGACTACACCATGATTCAAGATGCTGACTTGGAATATGATCCAGATGATATTCTGGAGCTAATCAAGCCGATTCAAAAGCAACGAGCGGAAGTAATTTATGGTTCGCGTTTTTTGGGTCCTCATTCCAATTTGCTCTTTTGGCATCGAGTGGGCAACACTTTTCTCAATTTATTGGTTAACTTGCTTTACAACACCACTTTGTCAGATATGGAAACTTGCTACAAAGTCCTTCCCACCAGTCTTTTTAAATCACTGAACATTCAAGCAAACAAATTTGATCTGGAGCCAGAAATTACCTGCAAGGTTTTGAAACGTGGTTATAAGATTTATGAAGTACCGATTACTTATGTGGGACGGGATTTTTCCGAAGGTAAAAAAATCACTTGGCGCGATGGAATCGACGCTTTGCGGGTAATTGTTGCTTTGCGCTTGGAGTTTTAATCTGGTTGAATTTTTTTTGAGCCCTGGTTTTTTAGAGGTTTAGTTGGAATTTTTATCGATTCTGATTTGAGTTTTTTGAGTTTTTTTTCAATATCAAATTTGAGTTTTTCTCGATACAATGTTTGAGGACATATGTTGAAGTTTAATAAAATTTACGATTTATTTAAAAGTAATAGTTTTCAATTTTGGTTATTGTTCATTCTCATCATTTTGCTTCGTTTTTGGCCATTTTTTCAGGGGAAAACCCTAGTTTTTGGTGATAATTATTCATTACTAGTACCGGTGCGGCTTTTTACGGCTGACTGGCTCAAACAAGGAGTATTGCCACTCTGGAATCCACTCAATTTTGCGGGCATTCCTTGGTTGGGAGATATCAATCCTCTCTATCCAGGTATTTGGTCATTTGTTATTTTTCCTCCGGCCTTGGCGCTCAACTTGACTGTTATTGGTCACTTATTGATTAGTTACGCAGGCATGTATTTATTGGCAAAAGCCTGGCTTAAAAAACATGCTTGGGCCATTATCTCAGCTGTGTTTTGGATGCTTTCCACTCAAATTACTGGCAGTATTAATAATTTAGCCACTCTGCAATCAATTGTTTGGTTGCCTTGGTTGTCATATTTTGGTTTACAAGTAGTTCGGCAACCACGAGCGCGGTGGTGGTTTGCCCTAGTCGTACTGTTACAGTTTTTGGGTGGTTATCCGCAGCACATTCTTTATGGTGTTAGTTTGGCAGTATTATTTTCAGCTTTTATTAATTGGCGTCAAATTACTTTCAAAAATTGGCTTTCCGCCTGGATTATCACGGCTTTGGCAGTTTTCAGTTTATCGGCAGTAGCTTGGCTTCCTTTTGTAGATTTGCTTGTGCGCTCTACCAGAACACTGCAAACCTCAGCTCAAGCTTCGGTCGGTTCATTGCATCCAGTGATGTTTATCAAGTTTATTTTGCCCTACTTTTTTGACAATGCCAGTGCGGGTATGAAGTGGGGACCGGTGTGGAGTGGTCAGCTCAATGCTGGTATTTATATGACTTGGCTGGGTTGGTTGGCGGTAGGGAGTTCCTTGTTTAACAAAAACATCAGAAAAAATATTCTCAAAAAAGAAGTGTGGTTTTTTGCTGTGCTTACTTTGATTACACTAGTAATTTCTTTGGGCCAATATTTACCAGGATTTATGTTTTTACAAAACGCATTGCCGTTTTTACGGGTAGCGCGCTATCCCAGTATGATGATGATTTTAACCAATATTATTTTGGCATTGTGGACAGCAAGAGCATTACAAAACTGGACACTTACCCGCGTGGCAAAAAAATGGTTACTGAGTTTGGGAGGAGTGAGTTTGGGGGTGGGTTTGCTGGGATGGTGGATCACTCAAACAGACTTTGAGAGTCTATGGAATGCGGTCAATAGTTTCGCCTCTTTTTCGCTTAGCAATAGTCCTTTCCATACGCTAGAACGAGATAAAATAATTATGTTCGAAATAGTAAAAAATATAGTATTTAACAGCTTTTTCTTATTGGCATCAATTTTTGTTTTTTCCAAAATTAAGCGCTGGTGGGCGCCGTTTGTTTTGGTTTTTATAATCAGTTTGGATTTGATTTTTAACACTCATGGTCAGTTCTTTTTTGCACCCAATAAAATTTATGATACTCAATCTTCGTTTGTACAAAACTTACGCTCACAAACAGCAATAACTCATTCCGGTTTTGAGCAAAGATTGCTCACGCGCAACTTTAATGTGCCATACACAGATTTTGGTTCATATTGGGAAGCACTGGTAGTGCGAGCGCCATTTTCTGATTCATTTGTAGATGAGCGTGAGTTGCAAGAATTCAATCACGTTCAAGCACTGCGTGATGGCCAAACACCCAACTGGAACATTGTTTATGGTTTACCCACCATCAGTGGTTACACCACGCTTTTGCCTCACGATTACGCAGCCATTTGGAATAAAGATGGAGAGCCGAGTATTAATTTTATTACCATGGTTGATCCAGCCGATTCCTTATTAGATGACTGGGCAGTCAAATATTATCTAGTAGATACTTGGTTCAAAATTGATGAAGATTTGAGTCAATTTCCGCTAGTAGCCAAATTTGATCGTTGGGAAATCTTGGAGCGAAAGTATGCCAAAAAGAGAATTCGCTTTGGTGATGATAGTGCGGCGGAACTGATTGAGTTTCAGGAAAATCCCAACTCAATGAGTTTTAGTTTGGAAAACTCTGATCATCAATCAACCCTGATTATTGCCGATCGTTTTGATCCCGATTGGCAAGCAAAAATCAATGGTTCACCAGTCAAAATCGAGAATCATCAAGGTATGAGACGAATTTCTTTGACATCAGGCGTGAATCAAATAGAGTTGCGTTATTGGCCAAAATGGTTTTATTTGGGTTTGGGAATAACTTTGATGAGTGGATTGATAATGATCTATCAACTGCGGAAAAAATAATTAGCAGTCATTGATTTTGTCTGCTTAACTTTCAAAGCAAAGCTTGTTACAATTGCGTTCATTAAATAATCAATTTTTTAGATAATTAATTATGGTAACCAAACGTGACTACTACGAAATTTTGGGTTTGAAAAAAACCGCTACTGCAGCTGAAATTAAGTCGGCCTATCGTAAAATGGCCTTGAAATATCATCCTGACAAAAATAAAGAATCAGACGCTGAACAAAAATTCAAAGAGATTAATGAAGCCTATCAAGTTTTATCTGATGAAAAGAAACGTCAGATGTATGACCAGTTTGGTCACGCAGCCTTTGATCCAGCTTCGGGAATGGGCAATATGGGTGGTGCTGGCGGTCCTTTTGGTGGTTTTCAACAGGGTCCGTTTACTTGGAGTTATACCACTGGTCGGGGCGGCGGGCAGGAGGGTGCTAACTTTGATTTTGGTGATCCTTTCGAGATTTTTGAGCAGTTTTTTGGTGGTGGTTTCAGCCGTGCCCGCCGCCCTCGCTATGGACTCACCATTGAATTTATGGAAGCCGTACACGGAGTAGAAAAAGAAATCGAGATAAATGGTAAAAAACACACTGTCAGAATTCCTGCTGGAGCCAATGATGGCACTCGCTTACGATTTGACGAGTTTGATGTATCGATAGAAGTCAAGACTCACTCCAGATTTAAACGTGATGGTTATGATGTTTTTTTGCTAGAAAAAATCCCCCTAACCACCGCACTTTTGGGAGGAAATATAGAAATTCCCACTTTGCGAGAAGAAAAACTAAAATTAAAAATTCGTCCTGGTACCCAATCTCACAGTCTAATTCGTTTGCGTGAAGAGGGTATTAGAAATTTGCGTGGTCGAGGTAAAGGAGATTTATATGTGCGCATTGTCATTGATGTTCCAGAAAAATTGACCCGCGAGCAGAAAAAATTGATCGAAGAGCTCAAAAAAACCGAGTTATAACCAATTTATCCTCAAAAATAAACCTAGTTTTTTATCACCAATTGGTTGTTTTACAAGATTAGTGATATAATCACTCTCGGTCGAAATACTCTGATGAAAGACGGATCCTTGAAGACCGTCTTTTTTGATAAATTGGACCAAAAATAGTAAAAATAAAAAACAGCAAAAATAAGGACAACATGGCAAATTTAAGCAATGTAATGAGAACAGAATTCGCAGCGGCTATCAATCAGATTGCCACTGAAAGAAAAATAGATCCAGAGGAAATCTACGAAGCAATTCGTCAGGCTTTAGTTTCTGCCTATCGCAAACAAATGGGTATTTTGGATGAAGAATTTTATTATTTCACCAAACTAAACCCAGAAACTGGAGAATCAAGAATTTTTAGTGCTCCAGTTTTGGAACGAGATGAAGAAACAGAGGAAATTACCAAATGGGATGAAACTCAAGTCAAAGAAGTAACTCCTCCTGGTTTTGGTCGGATAGCTGCTCAAACTGCCAAGCAAGTGATTTTGCAACGCATTCGCCGTTCAGAAAAAGATCAGATTATTGCTTCTTTCCAAGATAAGATTGGTGAAATGATTACTGGTCAAGTTTTGCGTATGGATCGTCGTAGTGTGGTAGTTGATCTGGGTCGTGGCCATGGCTGGATGCCCCCAGAAGAACAGATGCGTGGTGAGTTTTATCGTTTAAATTCTAGAATTGCGGTTTTGATCAAGGACATTCGAGAAACTCCCAGAGGAGAAACCGTCATTGTTTCTAGAGCTGATAAAAACCTAGTTGCCAAACTTTTTGAGCGTGAAGTACCAGAAGTAGCTTCCAAAGCAGTAGAGATTGTAGCTATTGCCCGCGAGGCAGGCGTGCGTACCAAATTGGCGGTTCGATCCACTCAAGAGGGTGTCGATCCGGTTGGTTCATGTGTCGGTCAACGTGGAGTGCGGGTTCAGAAGGTTATTGAAGAACTGAATAATGAAAAAGTAGACATCATTCCTCATTTTGAAGACATGCAACTTTATGTCAAAGGCGCTCTAGCTCCGGCCGAAAATTTACTGGTTGAACTTGATGAAAAGAAAAAACTTATCACGGTCACAGCTCCTGACGATCAACTTAGTCTGGCAATCGGACGAGGTGGTCAAAATGTTCGACTAGCAGCCAAGTTACTTGGTTATAAAATTACGATCAAGACTGCTGCTGGCAAAGTAGAGACTCAAGCCACTGGTGATGAAGAATATGAGATAGACACCTATGATGGTTTGACTGATGAAGCCAGAGAAATCTTGGTGCAAAATAAACTGACTACCCTCAATGACTTGGTTCGTTTCCAAGACAAATGGTTGGCTATGGAAGACTTGGCTACAGATCAAAAAGAAATCTTGCGTCAACGAGTTGAACAAGATATCAAGGATCAAGCTGCCAGAGATGCTGCCAAAGAAGCAATGGCCAAGGCTTTCGCGGAACCCGTGGCAGAAGTGATTGAAGAGACCAAAGCAGAAAAACAAGTAGAGGAACCAGCAGAGGAGAAGTAAGACGTTATGGCCATGCAACCACGCCCACCCATCATCACCATCTTAGGTCACGTTGATCATGGCAAAACCACGCTTTTGGATTATATCCGTAAGACTAATCTGCAAGCCAAAGAAGCTGGCGGTATTACCCAACACATTGGGGCATATCAAATAGAATATGAGGGAAAACCATTGACCTTCATCGATACTCCTGGTCACGCAGCTTTTAATAAAATGCGCCAACGTGGTGCACAAATTACTGACATTGTGGTTCTGGTAGTTGCGGCCAATGATGGTGTCAAACCTCAAACTATTGAATCTTTGCGATATATAAAAGAAACTAATGTTCCTTTCTTAGTCGCAATCAATAAAATCGATATAGAAGGTGTCAGAATAGATGAAGTCAAAGCTCAATTAGTCGAACAAGAAGTGATTGTCCGCAGTTTTGGAGGAGAGATAGAATCAGTTGAGATTTCTGCCAAATCTGGCAAGGGTGTTGATAAATTATTGGAAACATTGACGGTAATGGCCGAGCTTTTGGAACTAAAGGCCGATCCTCAGGCTCCGCTGAAAGCTGTGGTAATAGAAGCAGCTAAAGATCCTCATAAAGGCCCGATTGCCAGAGTAATTGTTCAACAAGGCACTCTCACCACTCGCCAGGATATTTTAGTAGGCGATATTGAGGGTCGCGTTAAATTGCTAACCAATGAACAGGGCAAGCAACTTCAGCAAGTACTACCAGGAGAGCCTGCCGAGATTGTTGGTTTGAAAGATGTTCCAGAAGTGGGCTCAGTGATTCAGGCAAAGGGAGCGGATTATCAAGTTGCTGATGAATCGGCAAAATTGAGTGAAAAGGATGAACCATTGACCGTGAACGAAACCGACGGATTGACTGGTTGGGAAGATGTTGATTTTGATGAGGCTTTTGGGGAAAAAATCAAACTTAATTTAATTGTTAAAGCTGATGTGAAAGGTACCCTGGAGGCTATTTTGCAAAACATTGACAAAGAAAGTGTTAACCTGATTGCTTCAGGAGTTGGTCCAGTCACCGAACACGAAATTGAACTAGCCGATACCAGTCGTTCATTGATCATTGCTTTCAATATTAAAGTACTGCGCAATACCAAGAATTTTGCCAAAGATCTAGGCGTCAGAATCAAGGAATATAAAATTATTTATCACCTAATTGAAGATTTGCAAAAACAAATGCTCAAAGTGATGGAGCCGACCATTGATGAAGTGGTCATTGGCGAGGCAGAAATTGTTCAGCTTTTTGAGATCAAAGGAGAGCAGATTGCTGGAGTAAAAGTCAAGACTGGTGAGATTAAAAAATCTGATCTTTTACATTTGAAACGTGACGATAAAATCTTGGCCAATCCAGTCATTACTCAAATGAGGCATGGTAAGGATGAGATTTTATCTGTCAAAGCCAAAAATGAAGCTGGTCTGACTTTTAAAAACAAAAAACTTGATTTCCAAGTAGGTGACACTATCATCGCTTACAAAAAAGAAGACGATTAGAGTTTTTGGTTTTATTTCCCTTTTTTTGAATAAATTAATTTTACTTTTTCTTTTTTGAGCTAATCTGGTACAATACACTTCTTACAAATAAACCAAGGTTACTTTGTCGGCTGGCCAATTGGGAGCGAGCGGAACAAAGGAAAGAAAGGTATACCATGGCACTAACAAGCGCCCAAAAAAATCAAATTATTAAAGACTTTCAGTTATTTGAAGGCGACACTGGTTCTCCAGAGGTGCAGGCTTCGTTACTGACGGCATCAATTCAAGAACTAACCGACCATTTGAAAACTCACAAGAGAGATAATCATTCCAGACGTGGTTTGCTCAAACAAGTTTCCAAACGTCGTCGTTTACTAAAGTTTTTACAGAATCGCAGTGAAGATCGCTATAAAAAGTTGATCGAAAAGCTGGGTTTGAGTAAATAACTGCTTTTTCTGGTATAATACTCATTGATTGGAAAAAAGTGGGCGAGAGGCCCTCGATTGGCAAAGAGTGATTGAACATCAAGTACTCTCTGCCGCTTGAGATCCCCCGTTCCACAAAATAATAATATATTTTCCAATCAGAAATATATTAATTAAAAAAGTTCTACTAAAATCTTGGCTCTTTAGAGAGTGAATTTTTTGGTAGCAAAAGGAATAAATGGCATACCCCAAATATCCAGAAACATATAAAAAAACCATTGCTATTAATGGTAAAGAAATAAAAATAGAAATTGGAAAATTTTCCGAACAAGTCAGCGCTGCTGTCTTAGTTACCTGTGGTGAAACCACGGTCCATACTACTGTAGCTTTGGGTCGTAAAGTCGATCTAGGTTACTTCCCTTTATCGGTTGAGTTTGCTGAAAAACTCTACGCTGCCGGGATTATCAAAGGCTCTCGTTGGGTAAAACGTGACGGCCGACCTTCAGATGATGTAATCTTGAAAGCTCGGGTGATTGATCGTACTTTGCGACCGCTTTTCCCAGAAGGTATTACTCATGAAGTACAGATCGTCAACACTGTTTTTTCATACGACGAGGAAAATGATCCAGACATGTTAGGTTTACTAGGTAGTGCCATTGGTTTGGCAGTATCTGAAATTCCTTTTGATGGTCCGATTGCTGGTTTACGCATTGGTTTTCAAAAAGAAACCGGTAAATTTATGTTAAATCCCACCAATACTGAGCGTGAAACTAGTGACTTGGATTTGATCGTTTCTGGTCGCAGTGATGCGATCGTAATGGTAGAGGCAGGAGCCAACGAAGTGAGCGAAACTACTGTCATAGAAGCAATGGCTTTAGCCCAACAAGAATTGGGTAAAATCTGCGCCACTATTGAAGAAATCGTGAGTGAAATCGGTAAAGAAAAAATCGAGTTAGTTACGGCAGAAGACAAACAAGCAGAGGCTGATCTTAAAGCTTTGGCAGAGCGTATTTATGCTGATTTTGCCAAAGAAGTTCGCACGGTAGTCGATCTTCAAGGCAGATTACAATCGATAGATTTTGAGCCAATTAAAGAAAAAATCTTGGCCAAACTCAATGACGGAGTGGAAGATGAAGTTGAGTTAATAACTGATAAACAGGTTGTAAAAGCTTTCAATCACCTTGCTAAACAAGAAGCACGCAAAATGATTTTGGAAGATAATGTGCGTCCTGATGGCAGAAAAACAGATGAAATTCGTCCTATCTGGTGTGAAGTTGATCTTTTCCCCAGAACGCATGGTTCTGCTATGTTCAAAAGAGGTGCTACTCAAGCAGCTACGATTACTACGCTTGCTGATCCTACCTTAGGTCAATTGATTGAAAGTATTGAGGGTGAAAAAACTCATCACTATATTCATCATTACAACATGCCTCCTTATGCTTCCGGTGAAGCAGGTCGATTTGGTTGGCCCAAACGCCGAGAAATTGGTCATGGAGCCTTGGCTGAGAGAGCTTTGGTGCCCATGATACCAGATCAAAAAGACTTTCCTTATACCATTCATGTGGTTTCAGAAATTATGAGTTCCAATGGATCTACTTCACAGGCTGCGGTTTGTGGTTCTACATTGTCTCTCATGGCCGCTGGTGTACCCATTAAACGTCCAGTAGCAGGTATTGCTATGGGTTTGATGTCTGATGGCAAAAAATACGTAGTGCTATCTGATATTCAGGGTTTGGAAGACCATGTCGGTGATATGGATTTCAAGATCGCTGGTAGCAAAGAGGGCATTACTGCCATTCAAATGGATATTAAACTCAAAGGTATTCCTCAAACTATTTTGGAACAAGCTTTACAACAAGCTAAACTTGGCAGATTGCATATTTTAAGTGAAATGCTCAAAGTTATTAGTGAGCCTAGAAAAACACTTTCACCTTTTGCTCCCAAAGTAGTTCAAATCGAGATTCCTGCCGATAGAATTGGCGAGTTAATCGGTCCAGGAGGTAAGATGATCAAGGCTTTGATCGAAGAAACTGGTGCTGAAATCAATGTAGATGAAGATAAAGATCGTGAGCTAGGCTTGGTTAATATTTCTTCCAGCGATCAAACAAAGATTGATGCTGCGGTGGAAAGAGTTTCCAATATGATGCGAGTGATCGAGGTTGGTGAAGAATTTGATGGTACAGTCACCAGGGTTGAAAACTACGGGGCTTTTGTAGAATATCTACCTGGTAGAGAAGGTTTGGTTCACATTTCTGAGATGTCACTGGAACGAGTAGACAACGTCGATGACATTGTAAAGTTGGGCGACACAGTCCACGTCAGAATCAACGAAATTAAAGAAGACGGCAAGATTGGTTTGTCCATGCTTTCTGCAGAAGAAGGCGAACAAAAGAGATCTTCACGCAGTAATGGTGGAGATCGTGGTGGAAGTCGTACCGGCCGGAATGGTGGTTCCTACGAAAGAAATGGTCGTAACAATGGTCGCAGTAATGATCGCAACAGCAGAGGTGGTAGTTACAGCGGTTTTCGCAGTGACAATCGCGGCGGTCGTGATTCAAGAGGTGGTGGTTCATACGGCGACAGATAACTCTTTGAATTCCTGATCAAAACTGAATAATTTCGAAGACAGACAGCTGGATAATTTCGAAGCAGTTTGGTAACAACGAAGAAGAGTGATTCCAAAAATCTCGAGAAATCGATATACTAGTCTTCATGAAATTGTCTGCCCTAAAAAAAGAAGCTGTCTCACTTGGTATTGTTTCCCTAGACGAAGCTTATTTATTGGCTGATTTACTCGGTCTTTCTTTGCAAGAATCTTCTCATGAACAGTTATTGACTGAAGTTTTGAATCAGTTGGTAGCGATTCACGCTCATCAAGCAACGGGAATAGTTTTGGATCCAATTTACTCCCTTCAACTTTTGACAGAAGGCACTGAGTTGGCTGGAGCCTTAGTTCGTCTGGAACAAATGCAAATGCCAGATCCTTTGGCAATTCCCAAGTTCATTCCCAATTTTGGCATTGAAAATATTCGCAATATGTATGGTTTGGCCAAATTAGAACTTTTTTATCATCCTACAGAAGAAAAAGCCATGGAAAAGAAGCAGCTTGTGGCAGAAGTTTTTGATTTTTGCCAATATGAAGAGATTGATTTTTTACTCAAATTAATCATTTACAACCCGGCAGGAAACAAGCTTAAACCAGAGGAGTTCCAAGAAGCTCAGTTGGAATCGATTAGCGAATTACAGCGTTTTGCCAGTGCCTTGGCGCTACAGTATCCGCAAGATCCCTTGGCTGCTGCCACACTCACCAGCCACTTGGATATTCCTTGGCTGATTAGTTCAGGTGACGAAACATACGAAGTTTTTAAGAATAATTTACGAGTGGTGCTGGAAAATGGAGCCATTGGTTTTTTGGCGAGTGAGGTTTTATGGCGAGAAATTGGAGGAATGCGTTTGGAAGATCAATCCCCAGATATGGAGGCCATTAGTAAATTTTTGCAAACTACCAACAAAGACAGAATCATTGAGTTGATGAGAATTAGCAACCAAGCCGAAAAATAAAAAATTAGCCCGTAAAAAACAAACAGCATTTATTTAATAGTTTAATTTGTAAGATAACCAACAGTGTTATTGTTTAATATTTGTTAGACTTTTAGTAGATAAATACAAATTATTTTAAAAGAAAGGAAGTTATGCACACTCTTCCCCAATTACCTTATAAATATGAAGCCTTGGAGCCATACATTGATGCGCGAACCATGGAGATTCATCATACCAAGCATCATCAAGCTTATATTGATAAACTCAACGAAGCTTTGAGTAAAACACCAGAATTGGCAGGTTTGTCAGTCGAAGAATTATTGGGTCAGTTAAATCAGGTTAGTGATGAAGCTATCAAAACTGCCATTCGCAATCACGGTGGAGGACACGCCAATCATTCTTTGTTTTGGCAGATTCTTTCTCCAGAGGGCGGTGAGCCGATTGGAGCACTTTTGCAGGCAATCACTGCGGATTTGGGCGGTGTCGATAAATTCAAAGAGGAGTTTGCTGCTGCAGCTGTAGGTCGGTTCGGTTCTGGTTGGGCTTGGTTAGTGGTTGAGAATGGCAAATTAAAGATTTTGAATACAGCCAACCAAGACAGTCCCTTGATGGACGGCCAAATTCCCATTTTGTGTTTGGATGTTTGGGAGCATGCTTATTACCTCAATTATCAAAATCGTCGTCCAGATTATATCTCCGCTTTTTGGCACGTGGTCAATTGGGCCAAAGTAGGTGAGTTGTATGAAGCGGCAAAATAGGCGTGTTGTTTCATTGTTTAACTAGTTTTGGCAGGCGAACTGTTAAAACACAATTTATTTAGCGGTGAAGTTTAAGTTTTGTCTGGTATTTATTTCTCTCCTTTTTTTTCCTGTTTAAATTCGCTAAGGTAGTTAATGGATTTGTAAGGGCCGGGGGAGGCTTTTTTATTTTGGAAAAATTAGAAAGAAAACAAAAAATCTGATGCTACAAGTAATTTTGGATGTAGAAACTCAAAAAATCTTCGACGAAGTCGGTGGTTATTTTCCCGATCGTTTGGGAATTTCTTTTGTGGGCGTCAATGTTCGTCATAGTTACGGTGAGCCAGGCGAGTTTCAGTCTTATTTTGAAAAAGATCTGCCCAAACTATTTCCTTTATTGGAAAAAGCAGACGTGATTGTTGGTTTCAATGTGGATGATTTTGACATGCAAACTTTTCTTCCGTATTACAACGGTGAAATCACGACTCTGCCCACGCTAGATATTATGAAACGCATCAAAGACAGTATTGGTCACCGAATTAGTTTGGACGCGGTGGCGCAAGAAACACTCGGCATTGGTAAAACCGGTAATGGTTTGGATGCCATTAAATATTTTAAAGCCAAAGATTGGGATAAGCTGGAAAAATATTGTTTACAAGACGTAAAAATAACTCGCGACCTGCTTGATCATGGTTACTCAAAAGGCGAAGTAAAGTTTCGCAATAAATGGAACCGCCTGATTACCACTCCAGTAGATTTTACTTTCACCCCCCAAAAACGCATGGGAATTCAAATGAGTCTGATTTAAATTGGGATTTTTACCCAGTTGAACTAGGGGAAATGCCTTCCAGATGTTAGAATTACCAGACCATGGTTGAAAATGCTCAAAAACTAGCACCCAAAATTTGCATGACTGCTGCTGGTTTTTTGGTACATGATAATAAAGTTTTATTAGTTAAACATAAGAAGTTGGGATTTTGGTTGGCTCCCGGTGGACACATTGAAGATGACGAGTTGCCCCATCAGACTGCTGAGAGAGAATTTTGGGAGGAGACAGGAATTAAAGTCAAGGCAATCAGTACCGGTGAAGTTTTGCCCAAAGTGGGCAAAACCAGTTATCATCCATTGCCTTTTGCCATCAATTTGCATTGGATTAGTCCTGAAAATTACGAGGCACGTTTGGCTAGTAGCAATCCCATCAAACGCTATTTTTCCAATCAAAAATGGCCCAAGGGTTGTGAACAACACGTTTCAATTATTTATTTAGTAAAGCTGATTGCTGGTTTGGATTTCAAACAAAATACTGAAGAAACGGATGGTATTGGCTGGTTTACTTTAAAAGAACTAGAAAAAATCAAAACCATTCCGGAAATGAAAGAAGAGGCTAAACACGCATTAATCTTGGTAAAATAAGGAATATTATGTCATTGACCAACACCATCAAATTTTTACAAAAAGCTGCCCTCATTCATCAAGGAAAAGTCTTGATTTTGAAGCGTCCTGAAAACTCGGTCAGCAGACCGGGTGCTTGGGATTTGCCTGGTGGCAATGCTGAGTGGCCGGCAACCAATCAGAAGACTGCCAATTTACATCGTCAAGAAGTTTCCCGGGAAATTGAAGAAGAAACTGGTTTGAAAATAGATCCAGATGTCTTTACTGATGAAAATCTAGTGCATTTTGCTACTTATTTTGAGGCTGATTTGCCCCGTTTTGCTTTTATTACCGGTTGGCGAGTAAGTTTGGCTGATGATTTTAATCCAGACAGCATTAAGATTTCAGACGAGCACACTCAACTGGCCTGGATTGGTTTTACTGAGCTTAGTGATTATGATTTTGGTGAACCAGTGGGCACTTACGTTAAAGTAATAATTCAAAACGCATTCAAGGTATAAACATGGCAAAAACTTTGCAAATTAGCAAGCTGAAAGCTCAGGTTGCTGGAGAAACTATTTTACGCGGTATTGATTTGACGGTTCACCCAAACGAGATGGTGGTAATTATGGGGCCAAATGGCTCTGGGAAATCCACTTTGGCCAAGGTTCTAGCTGGTCATCCTGAGTATGAAGTCAAAGGTTCAGTCAAGTTAAACAATCAAGAATTATTGGAATTATCACCAGATGAGCGAGCTCAAGCTGGATTATTTTTGGCCTTCCAATATCCAGTTGAAATTCCCGGGGTGAAGGTGCTCAATTTTCTCTGGACGGTTTATACCCAACAGCATCCTGATCGCAAAAAACGCCAATACGCTTCGATTGTGGATTTCAGAAACTACTTGTTTGGTTTGGCTAGTCAGTTGAGTATCTCTGAGAAGCTTTTAGATCGAGGTTTAAATGAAGGTTTTTCTGGTGGTGAAAAGAAACGTTTGGAAATTTTGCAAATGGCAGTCATAAAACCTCGGTTTGCCATTTTAGATGAAACCGATTCTGGTTTGGATATTGATGCAATCAAAGTTATCGCTCGCGGTGTAGAGCAGATCAGTCAAGAAACTGGCATGGGTACGATCATCATCACTCACTATCAGCGAATTTTGCAGTATCTGCACTATGACAAAGTGCATGTCGTTATTAATGGCCGAATTATCAAGAGCGGTGGTCCAGAATTGGTCGAAGAATTGGAACAAAGAGGCTATGGCAAGATTCGCGACTAAAAAAACCAAATCAGGAAATGAATTTATTAAAGAAACCTATGAGCATGGTTATTCATTTGATACTGCTAATTATGATTTTAACTCTGGCAAAGGTTTGACAGAACGAATCATTCGCGAGATTTCTTCTCTAAAAAAAGAACCAGCTTGGATGCTGAAAGCTCGCTTGCAAGCTTACGGTGAATTTTTAGTGAGACCCAATCCGCTGTGGGGCGGTGATCTTTCATCAATCAAATTTGCTGACCTTGCCTATTATTTAAAACCAATTAAAAACCAGAAAAAATTTTGGGCAGATGTACCCAAAGAAGTCAAAGAAACTTTTGAAAGAATTGGCGTACCAGAGGCAGAGCGGAAGATCTTGGCCGGCGTCAAAGCTCAATATGACAGTGAAGTAGTTTACGGTTCGCTGAAAAGCACTTGGGAAAAACAGGGCGTGGTCTTTTTGTCTATGGACGAGGGTCTAGCTAAATATCCAGACTTGGTCAAGGAATATTTTGGTACCGTTATTCCCTACAACGACAATAAATATGCAGCTCTCAATACCTCTGTTTGGTCTGGTGGCTCATTTGTGTATGTGCCACCTGGCGTGAATGTCAAAATGCCTCTGCAAACTTATTTTAGGATTAATGCCGAGTCATTTGGCCAGTTTGAACGCACGCTGATCATTGTGGACGAGGGAGCAAGCGTGCATTACATCGAAGGTTGTACCGCTCCGCAATTTAATAGCACTTCACTACATTCAGCAGTAGTAGAAGTAATTGTCAAAAAGGGAGCCACTTGTCAGTACACCACGGTTCAGAATTGGTATAAAAATGTTTACAACCTGGTAACCAAACGAGCGCACATTGGTGAAGAGGGTAGTATGATCTGGACGGATTTTAATATGGGTTCCAAATTGACGATGAAATATCCTGGTTTTATCTTGGCAGGGAAGGGCGCCAGGGGGGAAACTCTCTCGATGGCGCTGGCGGGCGAGGGCCAGCATCAGGATACGGGCTCCAAAGCCATCCACCTGGCGCCCCACACCTCTTCCACCATCATTGCCAAATCCATCAGCAAGGGCGGTGGTCGTACCAGTTATAGGGGTAAAGTCTTTATTTCTCCCAATGCCCATCACTCCAAAAACACCGTCGTTTGTGACGCGCTCCTACTGGACGATAAATCCCGCTCGGATACCTACCCAATTGATCAAGTTTACAACAACCAGGTAGAAATCCAGCACGAGGCCACGGTTTCCAAGATTGGCGACGACCAGCTTTTTTATCTCATGACTCGTGGAATCAGTGAGGAAAATGCACGCAAAATGATCGTCAATGGTTTTATTGCAGACCTCGTTAAAAAACTCCCTCTAGAATACGCCGTAGAAATGAATCGCTTGATCGATTTTGAAATGGAAGGTAGCATTGGATGAAAACTTTTACTATTAAAAAAGACGAGCGCCGAGAGATCAAGTTGACCAAATCAGGCCAATACACAGTTGAACTTGTTGGTCCTGGTGCGCAAGTCAACTTAGTTAGCATCTTCCAAACCAAGAACAAAGAAAACCTGGAATTATCAATCATTATTCACCATAAATCACCCCATACCAAAGCAGAAACCACGATGAAAGGGGTGGCACGTGACCAATCTAGAATTAAGTTTAATGGCAAAATCATCATCGATCCTGATTGCGGGGACTCCAGATCCTTTCTCACTCAGCGAGTATTACTTATTTCGCCAGAAGCCAAAGCCGAAGCTGTACCAGACTTGGAAATCAAAACAGACGATGTCTCCTGCTCTCACGCTATGAGTATTTCCAATATTCCTGAAGAGCACATTTTTTATTTAATGACTCGCGGTCTTGATCGAGCCAAGGCAGAGGAGATGATCGTGGAGGGGTTTTTGGGAGAAAATTAAAATTTAAGTTTAAAAGTCTAGGACAGAACCAATATATCAACCAATACACCAACTAATAGATTGACTATAATACACAAAAAATGCATACTTACGTCATGGTTGATCAAAACGCTCCCTCAAATTCTTTACAGCCAACACCTCCTCAGGGAAATCCAGAATTTAATACTAGTAATTCTTTTCCAAATTTACCAAAACCCAAAAAATTCTCTCCTACAATTCGTACTTTTTTCAAAAAAAACATTCGTTATATCACTTTGATTTTATTCTTATTGATTGCGGGAGCTGTTATAGGAATTAGTCAGCTTATCAAAAATACCAATACAGATGATCGATCTCAGGCTAGTCAATACTTCCCAGATGGTGTCTACACTCCCATCGATGATAATTATCTTGTGGGTGCTATTTTCCAACCGGGTTGGACTCAAGAAGCTATTCAGCCACCTGCACCAGGACTGATTAACCCAGAAATCCAAGAGGCTCAATTCTGTGATCGTATCCCTCTTACTGGTTGGCATGAAGATCAGCTTCCGGCCATGAAAAAACAGGTTGAATGGGCAGCTGAAAATGGTATTGATTACTTTCTCTTCAACGACTTTTATACTGGAAATTTAAATAATCAACAAAAATCAAATTATAGCTATTTAGTTGGAAAATCCGGATTTTCTCCTGCCCTTGAGAGATTTTTAGAAATTGAAAAAAACAATTTTGGCTTTGCCGTCATGTACATGAATAGGCTAGATTTATATAAAATCGAAAATGCTCCCTCATCATCTCAGATTGACCCTTGGGAGAAAAGAATTGATCAGTGGATTGGATTGTTTAAAAAATCCAATTATCTTAAAATTTGGAAAAGACCAGTATTTTTCATTCTTTCTCCAGAACAATTTGATGTAGTCTTTGAAATAGGTCAACCTCAGGATTGTGGAAAAAAATATTGCACCAGTCAAGCAGCCATAACTAAATTACAAGAAAAAGCCAAAGCCGCTGGTTTTAAAGGAGGAGTTTTAGTGGTGGGTATGAATGAAAAAGCCAATACCACCAATAAAAGAAAATCTCAGGGTTACCAGGCTATTACCACCTATGGTCCAGAATCCATGGAAATCCAATGTCCAGATATAAATGAAAACAATGCAGGCAAAATATCCAATTTTAATACTCAAGTTACTGATAAAGCTGAGACCTTTTGGAAAAAAACAGTTGCAGAAGGAGAGCTTCCCTATATCCCCACAATCGTAGCTGGTTGGGATAATCGTCCCTGGAGAAAAGAGGGCGATCAAAGTGCAGAGTGTTCTCCTGTAAATGATACTGTTTATACACCTTTTGCTTTTAAGCAATTTCTTCAAAAAGCCAAAAATTTTGTAGACGGCAACCAAGTTAAAACCACATTCATTGCCAAGCAAAAAATCTTAAATAACAACATGGTTATTCTTACGGCTTGGAATGAATTGGGTATCGGACACTATCTCATACCGACAATAGACACTCTTATTGATTCCGAGGGAATTGATTGTCAAAACGACACAATACGAGCCAGTTTACACAAAAACAATCAAACACTTTCTTACATGAATACTACTTCTTCAGCTCCATTTGCTTATCTTCGCCAAATCAAAGCTGTTTTTGCTCCAGAATTATCCCAAAAGGAACTGCCGATAGAGCCACCTCGCCCTACTTCAATTACAAACTCATATAGCATGGTAAATCAAGTTTTATGCACTGGTCAAAGTTTATCGTTGGGAGCTCACGGACCAGAAAGTGCAGACCTTCCCAGCTCTGGTACAAGTTTTGACTTCACTAAATCTTCTGGTCATTTATCATTAAATCCTGGGCCTACTGTAGATTATTCTGCCCATGGTTATTCTCTTACAGCAGATTTTTATTCCAATGAATTTATTCCTCTTAAAGAAAGCCGTCTGGAAAGTATGTCTACCTCATTTGCAAACTCGGTTAGTAGGTTTGCCAATAAGTCCGCTGATGAACATAAGATTCTTGTTAGTTGCCATGGTATTGGCGGAGCTGATTATTCCAAAATTAAATACAATGGCTCTTCTCGTGGGTTTAACAATGGATTGGCTCAGGTAGAAAAAGTCAAACAAATTACTTCTTCCCAAAATATTAATCATCAAGTTACTGCCATTACTCTGATTCATGGTGAGGCAGATCATACTAGCAATAATCAAAACTACTCGCAAGACATCAAAGATTTGCAATTAGATTACACCAGAGAGGTAAATAAACTATTGAACACCAGTGGATATATTCCTTTGCTTTATTCTCAAATGAGTTCATGGACTACTTCTAGAGCTGGTTATAACCCTACCGGATCAAGTTTAATTACTTATCAACAATACGAAGCCTCCAAAAAACAGCCCAATCAAATGGTTCTGGTTGGGCCCAAATACTTCTTACAGTATACCGATGGAATTCATCTTACCAATGAGTCTTACAACATCATAGGTGAATACTATGCCAAAGCCTATGTGGAAAGAGTTGTTAATGGTGGTAGTTGGAGACCAGTTTGGCCATGGCAAACTGTAGTAGAAGGCAATAAACTTACTGTTCATTTTAATGTTCCCAAACCACCGTTAGCTTTGGATGATCAAACTGTTTCTAACCCAGGAGATTATGGTTTTAAACTCATAGATAATGTCAATACAGAATACAAACTTGAGAACATAGCATTAAATCCTCTCAATGTTATTCTCACTTTTGACAAAAGCATTGACATGTCCCAAAATCCCCGCATTACCTATGCTATGTTTGGCAATCCAGGTCAGCCGGCTGGACCCACCACAGGACCCAGAGGTAATTTGAGAGATTCAGATACCACTATGTCTAGTTTCAACAAAAAACCCCTCTATAACTGGGCAGTTCACTTTTGCGAGCCTCTCACCGAAGACGGCAACTGTTTTCCTTTCTCAGATAAAACCAAGCCCTAAATTATTTTTGTTGGGTTGCTACGACACATATGTATTATCTTTTTTGTGATAACTATTACCTATAATTTCAAGAAAAAAATAAAACTCAAGTTTTCCTAGTAACTAGTATTAATTTTTGTTGGGAAATAATTTCAAATGAAGTTCCACTGGGAAGTGGCATATCCTGAATAGTATTCATTACAACATAGGCGTTTGGTTTACAAACTCTCTCTAGTCCTTTCCACAATCTTTGCCAATTTTTTTCATTTTTCCAAAGGTACTCAAGACCGATAGCGCTCACCAAACCAAATTTTTCTCCTCGATAGGTTTCTAAAAATTTAAACAGATCACTCTCTATAAATTCCTTACTTGGTTTATCAACAACTTTATCTACCAGTGTTATTTTTTCTAGATTAAAGTTTCTGGCTAGAGCTCGTTCTGCTAGAGCTTCGCCAGCGCCCAATCCTAAAAATGGACCAGAAACCTGAGGTAGAGATTTTTGGTCAATAAAAATCTGCAAATAATCTTTCCAAAAATCTCCCTCTTTTTCTTGATTCAAATCACGCCTCATATCTTCTGGATAACTCATATCTTAATTGTATCAGGTTGATTTGTTCCAATCTGCTAAAATCATCATATGTTCGATCCACAACAAGTTAAAAAACACTTTCCAATCCTTGATCAAGAAGCCCATCCTGGCAAGCCGTTGGTGTACTTGGATAGTGCCGCAACCAGTCAAAAACCAAAGAGTGTTATTGAAGCAATGAATCACTATTATTTGACCGATAACGCCAATGTACATCGAGGGGTGCATGTGCTGTCTGACAGGGCTTCTGAGCTTTGGGAAACATCCAAAGGGAAAGTGGCGCAGTTTATAGGAGCGCAAAAAGATGAACTAATCTTTACGCGCAACACCACCGAGGCAATCAATGGCATTGCTTATGGTTGGGGAGAGCACAACCTACAAAAAGGCGACGTGATTGTGTCCACCATCATGGAGCATCACGCCAATTTGGTAGTTTGGCAGGAGCTGTGTAAAAGAACTGGTGCCAAGTTGTTAGTGGTGGGATTGCAAGATGAAGCTGAAATAAATTTGGCAGAGTTTGAAAAAGCCGTTAGACAGCCAAACGTGAAACTGGTGGCTTTTGTGCATGTTTCCAATACTTTGGGCACCGTCAATCCAGTCAAAGAATTGGTTTCTTTAGTTCGGAAACACGCCAAAGGTGCGCGGATTGTTTTGGATGCAGCTCAGTCGGTGCCACACATGCCGGTTGATTTTCATCAGCTTGACGTTGATTTCTTGGTTTTTGGTGGTCATAAAATGTTGGGGCCGATGGGGATTGGTGGCTTGGTGGTTCGGTTAAATTTACTCAAAAGTAGTGAGATGCAACCTTGGCTATTTGGCGGTGGAATGATCCAAGCAGTGCAAGCACAGACCGCTACTTACTCGGATGATTTGTCGGAACGTTTTACAGCTGGAACGCCGGATGTAGCTTCGGCATTGGGTTTGGCTGAAGCGTGTAAATTTCTCGATAATCTTGGTATGGAAAACGTCATGAAACATGATTTTGAATTGGTCAAATATGCTTTTATGCAACTAAGTCGCATTAAGGGCTTGAAAATCATCGGTCCCAAGCCAAAAAACTACAATCGACTTGGTTCTGTTGCCTTCATTCATGATTCGGTTCATGCTCATGATTTGGCACAAATTATAGACAGCGAAGGTGTGGCGGTTCGTTCTGGTCATCATTGCACCATGCCACTCCACCAAGCCTGTGGTTGGCAAGCCACCACTAGAGCCAGCTTTAATGTTTATTCAACTAAGACAGACATTGATGCGCTAGTCAAAGCCTTTGACAGAGTTAATCAAATTTTTGGATTGTAATTTAAAAAAAATAAAAAATGGACAATATTTATCAAGAAGCTCTCATTGCTGAAGCCAAACAACCGCAAAACAGTGATTTGTTGACTACTGCTGATCTTAAATACCACGGAACCAATGCTTCTTGTGGGGATGAAGTGATGATTAGCTTGAAATTTTCAGCGGATGGCAAGACAGTAGAGAGAGTGGGTTGGGAAGGCCATGGCTGTGTAGTCAGTCAAGCCAGCATGAGTGTTTTATCAGAAAAACTAATTGGTGCCAGGTTGACTGAGATCAAAAAATGGCAAAAAGCAAACTTACTTCCTTTTTTTGGCATGAATGAAATCTCCTCTGGCAGAGAAAAATGTTTTATGATGGGACTTGAGGCAATTCAGAAAGCATTATCGTAATATGCACATTTTTGTTGGTTCCACCAATCCGGTTAAGATCAATGCTACTAGCAACGCAGCCAGCGAAACTTGGCCAGAAGTAGTGGTGAGAGGATTGAGTATTGAAAGCGGAGTAGCTGAACAGCCCAGAAGCGATCAAGAAACCAAACAAGGTGCGATCAATCGAGCCAAAGCTGCTCTAGCTTTGGGTTTAAAAGAAAATAATATTAAGGGTGAAGCACTGGGCTTGGGTTTGGAAGGTGGTATCGAAGATTTGGGAGAAGAAATGTGGACCACGGTTTGGGCAGCGGTAATTGATCGGCAGGGGAATTTGGGTTTATCGGCTGGTTCTCGTTTTTTGGTACCAGTAGAGATAGCCGACTTAATTCGAGCTGGTGGAGAGATGGGTCCAGCTACGGCTCAAGTAGTTGGTGAAAAAAATCCTACGAAAATTAAAAAACAACAAGGTATGGTGGGCATTGTCACTGAAAATTTTGTTGATCGCACCGAAGAATATCAGAGCATTGCTAAGCTAGCTTTGGGGATGTGGTACGGTCGAGATTGGCGACAAAGCTATGGTCTAATCTAAAGTTTTTTAAACTATTTTTAATCCACTTAATAGAACCAAATTTATTGAGATATAATTCATTTTATGAATAAACCGGAACTGATTTTAGCAGGCTCAATCTCCATCGATCAGATTATGAACTTCAAAGGTAAGTATAAAGATTTTATCCAAGCTAACAAATTACATGTTTTATCAATTAGTATTTTGGTTGACAAACTACAGCGCTCTCATGGAGGAATTGGAGCCAATATTGCCTACAACTTAGCTCTCTTAGGGGAAAAATCAATTTTATTTGGCTCTGTTGGAGCAGATGCAAAAGATTATTTAAAAAAACTCGCAGAACTAGGTGTTGATGTTACTCATGTTTATTTCAGTCAATTACCTACTGCGACCTTTTCTACCCTGACCGATTTGGATGACAACCAGATTGGTGGTTTCTATCCTGGAGCAATGAGCGATTCTGCTACTTTGTCTTTTATTCCCTGGAAAAACAAAAATGTATTAGCAATTATTTCCGCTCATGATCCAATAGCAATGAAGCGGCAAGTGGCAGAATGTACTTTGCACAAAATTCGCTATGTTTATGACATTAGTCAACAAGTAGTCAATGTTGAAAATGAAGATCTTATCGCTGGTTTAAAAAATACAGAGTTATTATTCGTAAATGATTATGAATTAGGAATAATCAGTCAAAAACTCGCCAAATCTGAGACAGAAATTAAAAAATCTTTACCACTTTGTGTGATTACTTTGGGCAAAGATGGTTGCCAGATTGATGGCAACCAAATGAATCAATCAATACAAGTGTCAGCAGTACCTAATTTAAAAGTGGTTGATCCAACTGGGGCTGGTGATGCTTTTCGCGCAGGTTTTCTTTTTGGTTACATTCGTGATTGGCCATTGGAAAAATGTGCTAAACTTGGATCAGTAGTAGCTAGTTTTGCCATTAGTCAGCATGGTACCCAAGAACACAATTTTTCTTTGTTAGATTGTCAAGAAAGATACAGACAAACTTATCAGGAATTAATTAGGATTTAAAAACTTATGAAACAAGATTATAAAATCAAAGATATTAAATTAGCCAAGTGGGGCAGAGAAGAAATTAAACTGGCAAAAAAAGAAATGCCTGGTTTGATGTTTTTACGTCGTGATTATGGGAAAAGCAAGCCATTGAAAGGCGCCAGAATTGCTGGCTCATTGCACATGACGATTCAAACTGCTGTTTTAATAGAGACATTGCAAATATTAGGCGCACAGGTACGTTGGGCATCATGCAATATTTTTTCCACTCAAGATCACGCTGCTGCGGCGATAGCACAAAAAGGCACACCTGTTTTCGCTTGGAAAGGGGAAACGGAAAAAGAATATTGGTGGTGTACCGAGCAAACTCTCAAATTTAAAAATGGTAAAGGCCCCAATCTAATTATTGATGATGGTGGAGATTTGACTCATTGGATTCATGAAAAACATCCAGCATTGCTGTCAGAAATTAGAGGTGTATCTGAGGAAACCACTACAGGAGTTCATAATCTTTATAAACGATTTGAAAAGGGAACTTTAAAGATTCCTGCCATTAATGTTAATGACAGTGTGACAAAATCTAAATTTGATAATAAATATGGTTGTCGAGAATCATTGACGGACGGTATTAAACGGGCCACTGACATAATGTTGGGTGGCAAAGTAGCGGTAGTTGCAGGTTATGGTGATGTGGGGAAGGGTTCGGCAGAATCATTGCGCGCCTTTGGTTGTCGAGTGTTAATTACAGAAATCGATCCAATCTGTGCTTTACAAGCTTTAATGGAGGGATATGAAGTAGTAACTATGGAGCAAGTAGCTAAGCAAGCAGATATTTTTGTTACTGCTACCGGAAATAAAGATATTATTACCATTAAACACATGGAACAAATGAAAGATTCGGCGATTGTTTGTAATATTGGCCATTTTGATATTGAAATTCAAGTTAAGGCCTTGAAAAAGTTTCCTGGCATTAAACGCACTACTATTAAGCCACAAGTAGATTTATTCACTTTTCCAGATGGACACAGCATTATTCTTTTATCAGAAGGGCGATTAGTAAACTTGGGCAATGCCACTGGCCACCCCTCATTTGTTATGTCTAATTCTTTTACCAATCAGGTATTAGCTCAGATCGAGTTATGGACAAAAGATTATGAAGTTGGTGTGCACCGCTTACCAAAATATTTAGATGAAAAAGTGGCAATGTTGCATGTAGAACAACTAGGTGGCCAACTGACTAAATTAACCAAAAACCAAGCAGAGTATTTGGGAGTTTCTGCCAAAGGTCCATTTAAATCAGATTTTTATCGGTATTAAAGTTTTTCGATACTCGATTTTTGCTTGAATTAGGTGCGATAAATCAAACCGTTTGATTTGATAACTAAACTATGCAAAAGAAAAAACGCTTCAAACTCAAAGTGGCCGTACATGGCATTTTACAAAAATCGACTGGCGAAGTATTTATGATCCGTCGTTTCAATACTGGTTGGGCAGACGGAGAGTTCTCAGTTCCAGCAGGCCATCTAGATGGATCTGAACAAGTTACTTCAGGAATGATTAGAGAAATCAAAGAGGAAACTGGCGTGATAGTTAAGCCAGAAGATATGGAGATGATTCACGTTATGCATCGTGCTGATTCTGATGAGCGGATTGATTTTTTCTTTTTGGTCAAAAATTGGCAAGGAGAGCCTTATTTGGCAGAACCAGACAAAGCAGACCAGGCTTTGTGGGTTTTTCCACAGAAATTACCAAAAAATACGGTAAGCTATATTGATTACTTTTTTGAAAAGTTTTTGGCAGGAGAAAAATATTCTGAGTTTGGCTGGAACAAAATATGACTTTAACCACCCCCCACCAATACAAGGCTCGTTTAGCCGATAAACTGATTCATAATGCCAAGTTTGAGCAATATAATTTTGAGTTGGTAGAGCCCAATCAACTCAAATTTGCCGCTGGTCAATATGGGTCATTTCTGATTTCCGATCAAGGTCACCGGCGTTCTTGGTCTATTTGTAGTTCTCCAGCGATCGATCATAGTTTGGAGATTCTCATTGACCCGGCACCAAAAGGTGCTGGCACTCAGTTTTTGCAAAATCTCAAACTCGGAGACGAGGTTCAGCTTTTAGCTCCGTTGGGTAAATTTACAATTGATGAAAGTGGAGCAGAAAAAGCTCTGGTTTTTGTTGCTACGGGAGCAGGAATTACACCATTTCGCTCAATGATTCTTGATCTTTTACAGGTCAAAAAAGACACCAGACCAATGATTCTTCATTGGGGATTGCGCTATGTAGAAGAGATGATTTGGCAAAATGAATTTCAAGAACTGGCCGAAAACTTTCCCAATTTTCAGTTTCATCCGGTAATTTCAAAAGCTAGTCAAGAGTGGTCAATGTGTCGTGGACGAGTAACGGATTGTTTGAATGTTCACCAACTGCTTGATCATGCAGGCTATTATTTATGTGGTAGTGAACAAATGATTGCGGATGTGATACAGCTCTTGAGTGCAAAGGGTGTTGCTCCAGCACGAATTCATCGCGAAAAGTTTTATTAAGTAAATTTTAAATAATTTGTTTTACACTATGTTATATGAATAACAAACAAATCACTCCTGACGCCAAAGGTAATTTTTCCAAACAAATTGGGAGATATAAGGTTGAAGTGATTCGTGAAAAGTGCATTGGGGCGGCCAGCTGTGTGGCCATTGCGCCCAAAGTCTTTGAGTTAGATGAAGAGCAGATTGCTATCATTCTTTCTCAGGATGGTGAAGACGACCAGACCAAACTGCTGGCCGCCCAAAGTTGTCCTACTGCCGCCATTGTAGTCACAGACACGCAGACTGGAAAACAAGTTTGGCCATTGGAATAAGCAGGACAAGGTTCTTGACTCAAATCCCATAATGAATATTCACAGGTTATTGACTCTCTGGCACAAGATATGCAAAATAGTATCGAAATGGCACAAAAGAGTATCAGTGGCAAACGTACGCCATTTGTCAGTTTGCTATAGACTGCCCCTCAACATTCATTGTTGAGTTTTTAATAAATAAAGAGAAACCTCAGGAGGGGATCCATGAAAAAAATTTATCCATATATTTTTCCCGCAGTTGCACTGCTTTTTGTCTTCTTCTTGTTGTTTCGTTGGTACAATCTTCGCACTCAGCGAGAAGCCATGACTTCACTTTTAAATGAAGGAGTAGTGATTGAACAATTAACCGCAGAAGACGCCAAAGGCTTAATTGCCGGAGTTGGTGATTATGAAAGCGTTGATTTGGTTGGTGAAGATCCCACTCATTTGGGCGAAGTACGTTATGAGCTGCGTGACGATGAATTATTATTTAGTGTTTTTGCCACTCTTCCAGCACCAGCAACTGGTGATTATCAAGTTTGGTTACGACAAACAGAGGGCAATGCTCAGCGCAAAGCCTTTCGTTTAACCGCAAGCAAAAGTGGTTATATGGGCAGTGGTGCACTGGATGCCAGTACTTTGCCTCTAGAAATAATAGTTAGCAATGAGCTAACAGATGATGGTTTACTAGAGAAAGTACTGTTGCGCGGTACGATTGAAGTATCGGAAAAATAACAACTGCGTCTTGATTAAGACGCCAAGTATGCTAGGCTTTTATTAAGTAGTAAAGTTCTCAAGGAGGCTTGAGAAGAAAAAGGAGCACGACTATGGCAAATGCCTACAGTTATACAAACTCCAAGGGACAAATGTACTACCTCCACACACGTGAGGTGACCTTGAAGAATGGTCGAGTACAAAGAATTTATTTCTTTGCTCGTGATATCCGTGATGGAGCTTTGGCTGCAGTGCCAGCTGGCTACACCGTTATGGAAACCAAAAGAACTGGCATGCCTGTTTTGAAAAAGGCATAAACTTAGTTTATAAGAGGTCCCCCCTTCATTTGTTTTTTCGACAAGAAAAGATAAATGGGAGGGGGGATTTTCGTATGTTTGTATAATGATCTTTCATGACTCATAAATCAAAACTCACGACAAGCATTGTGCGCCAAGCTCTTGCAACGGTTATTGATCCTGAATTACAAATAGATATTGTTAGTTTGGGTTTAATTTATGATGTCAAAGTTGAAAAAAATTCCAAAGTAATTATTCGCATGACCCTTACTACTCCAGGCTGTCCTTTGGCTTCAGTAATTGAGCAAATGGTGCGTGAAAGTTTATTTAATTTGGTCGAAGACATTGATCACGATGTAATCATCAATTTGACTTTTGACCCTCCCTGGCTAACAGATATGATGAGCGAAGAAGCGCGTTTGGAACTGGGACTCTAAAGCGTTTTTACTCCACCTTGCTTCACTAATCTTTGACCACCTATACTAAGGTTATGACATTCGACGTGATCAGCATCGGTTCTAGTTTGGTGGATATTTTTTTACAATCACCAAAACTTAAATTAGAAAAAAGAGGCAAGGTCCAACGATTCAGTGTTGAAGGAGATAAAGTAGAACTGGAAACAATGCGTGTTTTCAGTGGTGGTGGGGGAACCAATACTGCGGTGGGATTTGCTCGCTTGGGTTTTAAAACTGGTCTTATCAGTGAAACCGGCAAAGATAATTTTGCCTCGGTTATTTTGAACGAACTTCATCGAGAAGGAGTAGATACCAGCTTGATTATTCAGGAAAAACAAGAACAAACTGGGGGCACGGTCTTGCTGGTTGGCAAAGATGGTGAGCGCACTGCCCTTATCAATCGTGGTGCTTCATCCATGCTTGATCCTTTTGACATTTCTCCTTTTTGGCTTAGTCAGACTCGTTGGGTACATTTAACCAATATCGCTGGTCAAAAAGAAACTTTGCATAAAATCTTTACGTTAATCAAAAAAAATGAACAAACAACACTTTCCTGGAATCCTGGTAAGCAAGAATTACGGTTGATCGCTGATGGCGAGTTACCGGTAGCAGAAATTATTTGCAAGATTTTAATTATCAATGAAGCTGAATGGGAACTGGTTGCCAAGCAACAAGCCGAGTTAATTAAAGAAATTCCAGAAATCGTGATTACTCAAGGCAATAAAGGTGGTTTTGTTTATGAGCATGGTAAAAAAACTCTCAGGTTTTTAGCATCTGGCAATAAAGCAATTGAAGCTACTGGTGCGGGGGATGCTTTTGCTACTGGTTTTGTTGCCGGTCAACTTTTAAGTAAACCTACCAAAACTTGCGTGGAGTGGGGAGCCAGGAATGCTGGCTCAGTAATTAGTTATTTTGGCGCCAAGATTGGTCTTTTGGACAGACAGCATATTCAAACTACTTGAGAAAAAACTTGATCGCTGGTTGTTGTCAGTCAATCAATTCATGTATAGTAAATAATTGTAAAAAACTTAGGTTTTTTTAAAATGAAAAAACTTGTTCAAATTCTTATCGTTTTTGTTTTTGCCCTAATAATTTCGGTAAATGCAGTTTCGGCTGCTTCTCTGGCGGTGACTAGCATTGGAGGAGTAGCAACAAGTGGTACGCTGACCAGCTTCACCACTACCGATACCACTCCCACCATTATTGGTACAGCCAGCAATGATGCAACCATTGATATTACGATTGATGATCTGATAGTAGCAGCAACGGCAGACTCTACTGGTAATTGGTCTTATACTCCCACCCTTGAGGCTGGCGCTCATGCAGTAGAGATTGCTTCCAATTTGGAGACAATCTCATTTACCCTGACAGTTAATGATGGCACAACCACTACCACTAGTACGAGTAGTACGGAAAGTTCCACAACTACTACTTCCACCACTAGCAGTGGACTTCCCACAGCCGGTGCCGTAGAAAATACTTTTTTAGTGATTGTATTAGGCATGTTTTTGATTGGCTTAGGAGTCGTGGCTCATCAAATCTTACCTTTTTCAGAATCAGAACTAGAATAACGGCTCAAACTGCCCATGACCGATCACAATCAAGTCCTCCAGCAGGAAATTCAACAACTTCGAGAACAAGTCAAGACAGCTCAGTTGCCTGAAGAAATGTTGCGCAAAGTGCAAAAAGAAATCGTAGCTTTGGAGCGCAGTATAGAACTGGGTAATTATGACGAAAAATATGAAAAAGTTTCTCGTTATATAGAGTGGATTTTAAAGATTCCCTGGCAAACCGAGAGTAAAGACACCATGGATATCCAACAGGCCAAAAAAGTTTTCAATGATCATCATTACGGCATGCAGGAAGTTAAAGATCGTTTTTTGGAATATGTGGCAGTATTAAATTTGCGCGAAAAACAAATGCCGGGCGAAGATTTTCGAGCGCCTATTTTATTGTTAGTCGGTTTAGTCGGTACTGGTAAAACTACTTTTGCTTATTCTTTGGCAGAGGCTTTGGGTCGTCAATTGGTACGGATTCCTTTTGGGGGAATGGGTTCAGCCAAAGAACTTCGTGGCAGTTCTCGTTTGATCTTGGGTGCTGAGCCCGGTCGAGTGATCAAAGGTATTTGTGAAGCGGGGGTGCGCAATCCCGTTATTTTGCTGGATGAAATTGATCGTAATGCTGAAGGGTCTAATACCGACATTATGGGAGTTTTGGTTGAGCTTTTGGATCCTGCCCAAAATCATGCCTTTGTTGATGCCTATGTTGACTATCCAGTCAATTTAAGTCATGCCATTTTTATTGCTACAGCCAACAACACCACTCGGATTGTTACTGCAGTTTTGGATAGAATGGAAAAAATCTCGATGCCCACTTATTCTGATCAAGAAAAAATCGTGATTGCCAAAGAATACATCTTACCTAAATTACTCAAAGATGCTGGTTTAAAACCAGAACAATTCAGGATCAAAGATGATGTTTGGCCAGCCATGGTTCGTCCTTTAGGATTTGATGCTGGTATCAGAACACTCCAGCGTACTTTGCAAGGTGCAGTGCGCAAAGCAGTGCGCATCATTGTTGAGCGTGGTTTCCCAGATGTGATTATCACTCAGGAAAATGCCAAGATTTTCATGCCAAAGTATTAAGTTTGCCTAGTAATTCGCCAAGTGTGTTATCATATACAGGTATGGATGTGGCTGCTGAACTTAAGAAACTTCAACAAACCCTCGAAAAAAACTTTGACACTTTACCTCTGGCTACCAAACCTGAAGATTTGGTGCATGGTGAGGGAGATGTACAGACAGCAGTGATGCTGATCGGTGAAGGTCCTGGTTATTATGAATCAATTCAGCGTCGGCCATTTGTCGGTCGATCCGGCAAGTTGCTACGCAAAACCCTAAGTGAAATCGGTTGGTCTGCAGAAAAAGTTTGGATTAGTAATATTGTCAAAGTCAGGCCACCAGAAAATCGTGACCCAACTCCGGAAGAAATCGAGGCTTTTAGACCATATCTCAATCAAGAAATTGAGTTGATCAATCCGATAATTATCATTACACTCGGTCGTTTTAGTATGGCCAAGTTTTTACCAGAAGTAAAAATTTCCCAGGTGCATGGTCGTTTGCATAAAGTACAATGGAATAGTAGGTCACTTTATATTTTGCCCATGTATCATCCAGCAGCGGCTTTAAGATCCACAAAAGTAACCGAATCATTTACAAATGACTTCAAGAAAATACCCAAGATTCTCAAGTGGATTGAGGATCAACAAGAAATAAAAGCAATCAAGGGCGCAGTAGAAGAAGCGCTTTTTTGAAGAATCTTTAAAATCTTGAAATTTAAAAAAATTAAAAGAAGTAAGTAATCCAGTCTGGATTTTTGCTTCAAAACCAAGCTCAACAAGCTTGAAATAAGAAAGGACTATTTATGTCAAAATTTAAAATTGTTCCTCTTGGTGGCTTAGGTAAAGTCACTCAAAACATGTTTTTGTATATTTACGAAAACGAAATTCTCATCGTGGATTGCGGAATTGGTTTTCCCGATGAATATATGCCCGGAGTTGATACGCTCATTCCAGATACTCGTTATCTGCATGAACAACTTAAAGAAGGGAAAAAACTAGTTGGTATAGCTATCACTCATGGTCATGAAGATCACATGGGAGCTTTGCCCTACATTTTGCCAGAATTGGAAGAAATTCCACCCATTTGGGCATCATCACTGACGGTTGGTTTCATTCAAAAAAAACTCCAAGACCAAAAACTCAAAATTGCCATCGATACTTTTGAAGATCATCAAAAAGTAAGTTTTGGTCAGTATTTCAAAGTAATGTCTTTGGCGGTAACTCATTCTGTACCAGATACCAAACATTTAGTAATCGATACTCCAGAGGGAGTAATTTATCACGGCTCAGATTTTAAGTTAGATGAGCATCCACTGGATGGAGTAAAAACAGATTTGGAGATGATGGAGACTTTGGGCAAACAAGGAATTTTATTGGCCATGATTGATTGTTTGCGCTCAGAACAATTGGAGCACACCCCTTCAGAAACAACCGTGGGACCAGAATTGGAAAAATTGATGCGTCACACAAAAGGCAAGTTCATAGTAACGCTGATGAGTTCGCACATTCATCGTATCCAACAAATCGTCAATGCAGCCGAAAAAATGGGTCGTAAAGTAGTTTTTATTGGCAGATCAGTAGAACAAAACGTACAGATCACCAGTAATTTAAAAAAACTACACTTACCCAAAGATTTAATGATTGATAAGCGTGATATCAATAAGCATAAAGATAATAAATTATGCGTGGTTATTGCCGGCAGTCAGGGTCAGGAAGGCTCTTCTTTGATTAGAGCGGTTTTTGGCGAACACAGGCAAGTACAAATTTTGCCAGATGATAAAGTAGTTTTTTCTGCGAACGTTATTCCTGGTAATGAGATTGCTTATTATCGAGCTATTAATGAATTGGCTGGCAATGGAGTTAATGTTATTTATCCAGATGTTAATCCGCTTTTACACCAGTCTGGCCACGCTAGCGCTGCAGAACAGAGAACCGTAGCCAAATTACTGCACCCCAAATACTTAATGCCTATTGGTGGTGAGGACAGACACAGAGCCAAATTTAGAGAGTATGTTGCTCAATCGCTTGGTTATACCAAAGATAAAGTAATCACACCCAAGATAGGAGAAATCCTGGGTTTTACCAATGGTGAAGTCAGAATAGTAGATTCAATCGATATTCGACCTAGAACAGTTGATGGTTTGGGTATTGGCGATGTGGGTCCAATTGTTTTGTCAGATCGACGCTCAATGGGGCAATCAGGAATGATTGTCTTGATTATTCCGCGTCGCAAAGGTCAGTTAGATCTCAAAAAAATAGAAGTGATTTCCAAAGGTTTTGTTTTTATGAAAGAAGCAGAAGAAGTGATCAGATTTATTGAAACCGAGACTGCCGGTATCATCAAAAGTTTGGGCAAAAACAAAACTGATCAGGACATTCGCGAAGCATTGGAGCATAAACTGGGTCGTAAGCTCTACAAAGTTATCCGTCGTGAGCCAATGATTATTCCAGTTATTCTGGATATTTAAAAAATCTGGATATTTAGTAAAAATTTGGATGCTCAGTAAAAATCTGGATATTCAGAAACTCAGCCGAAGATCAAAAAACTTGCTTTGCTGATTAATTCACAATTCTGCCTGTGCTATATTTATACCAGGCAGAGCTTCATTGAGGTAAGTTTTGCTTGTTTGTTGGATAATCAGGCTTGACTTTGCATAAAAAATATCCTATAACTTTTTTTGTAAAGATATTTAAAATTATGGCTAGAAGAAGAAAACGTCGCAATAAAAAACAACTCAAACTGGTTATTCCACCGGAAACCTTAAATTCGGTTGTTGGTGTGTTTTTAATGATGCTGGGTGTTTTGGTGATGATTTCTTTTTCAGGTCAGGGCTCTGTTTTACAACGAATCAATTTATTTTTTCAAGCCAAATTGGGTTTGACTGCTATTTTCTTGCCTTTTGTTTTTATTTCTGCTGGTTTGAGTATGTTCAAAACAAAATGGAGTTGGTCCAAACCTCACGTTTTATTGGGAACCTTAATGTTGATGTTTGCCACTCTGGGTTTGACTAAAGCTGGCGAAGTGGGCAGTAAATTATCACTCAATGTGATCAACTTAATTTCTCAAGTGGGTAGCTGGGTTTTGTTTATTACTTTGGGTATGGCTGGTTTCTTGATTATGACCAACTGGTCTTTGGCTGATTTGTTGCAAACTTTGGCAGAACAAAGAAATAAGAAAAAAGACGAAAACGAAGTGGGAGATTTGTTTGCTGATCAAAAAAAAGGTTTTCAGTTGCCCAAATTGGCTAGCTTGGGTTTTGGTAAAAAAGATTTTAAGGTCAATAAACAAGCTTCTGATTTTAATTCAGAAGAGTCTGTTGATAAAAAGCCTACTGCCAAATTGCCGGTGGAGGGAAAGAATTTGCTTCTAGATGATTTGGATACTATTCCAGCTCATACCACCAAAACTTGGGAATATCCACCCATTTCTTTATTATCTGATAAACCGGGAGGTAAAGCTCAGCGTGGTGATGTAAAAACCAACGCACAAATTATTGAAAATACTCTGGATTCTTTTGGTATTAAAGCCAATGTGGCTGAGGTCAATTTTGGTCCGGCAGTCACGCAGTATGCTCTTGATATTACTAAAGGTACAAGGCTATCCAAGATTACTAGTTTGGCCACTGATTTGGCTCTAGCTCTAGCTGCTCCAACTGGACAAATCAGAATTGAGGCACCCATTGCCGGTCGTTCTTTAGTAGGAATAGAAGTACCGAATCACTCTGCAGAATTTGTCACGCTCAAAGAAATGTTGGCTTCTGATGTGATGAAGAATCATCCTTCCAAATTGGCGGTAGCACTGGGTATCGGTGTGGGTGGTAAACCCATCATTGCCGATATTGCCAGCATGCCTCACATGTTGATTGCTGGAGCAACTGGTTCTGGTAAATCCGTAGCCATCAATGCTTTTATGAGCTCGATTTTATATCGAGCTACTCCAGCAGAAGTGAAGTTTATTTTGGTTGATCCCAAACGAGTCGAACTGACTGGCTACAATGATATTCCTCATTTGCTAACACCAGTAATTGTGGAGCCAAACAAAGTAGTATCGGCACTAAAATGGGCCGTCAACTTGATGGAAAAACGCTACAAACAATTGGCAGAAGTAGGGGTAAAAAACATTGATTCTTACAATGAATTAGCGGGTTTGGTAGCTATGCCCAGTGTTTTGATCGTCATAGATGAATTGGCAGACGTGATGTTGTTTGCCCCCGGCGAAGTGGAAGAAAGTGTGACTAGAATTGCTCAAATGGCCAGAGCGGTAGGCATTCATTTAGTGCTAGCCACTCAGCGACCGTCGGTAGATGTTATCACTGGTTTAATTAAAGCCAACATTCCCACTAGAATTGCTTTCAATGTATCTTCACAGACTGATTCTAGGGTGATCTTGGATGGAATGGGAGCAGAGAAGCTACTAGGTCGTGGAGACATGCTTTATTTGCCTCCAGATAGGGCCAAACCCCTACGTATTCAAGGTACCTTTATCTCTGAACAGGAAACACGCAAACTTACCGAATTTTTGCGCTCACAAGGTCAAAAACCAGAATATGAAGAAGAAATTACGACCAAGTTTAAACCCGGTGTTATCAGTGGTGGTTCCGGTGGCATAGCTGGAGAAGATCGGGATGAAAAATTTGTGGAGGCCGCGCGGTTGTTTTCCAAATATGACAAGGCGTCGGCATCTCTGGTTCAGCGTCGGCTTTCGGTTGGTTACGCCCGCGCGGCCCGCATCCTTGACCAACTTTATGCTGCTGGCATGATTGGCGCTCCTGATGGTAGCAAACCCCGCGAGGTCAATATTCCCAAAATTCAAGAGTACTTGGGTAGTCTGCAGAGCATGGATCAATAATTTTCCTAATTCTTCTCGAGTCTTTTTCCGTTACAATAATTAGGTGAAAAAATCACCGTTGATCGTTCAACATCTCACCAAAGTTTTTCCTCCTGAAAAGAAAGGCGGCGATCCTTTTACGGCCATCAACGATATTTCTTTTGAGCTAAAGGCAGGTCAAATCTTAGGTTTATTGGGTCCCAATGGGGCTGGAAAATCAACCACGATCTCGATGCTTTTGGGAGTTTTATCACCCACCAAAGGTTCGATCCAATATTTTGGTCAGGATTTTGCCAAAAACAAAAGTGGAGCTCTCCAGCATGTTACTTTTGCCAGCACTTACATCAAGATGCCTTGGCGTTTGACGGTTTGGGAAAACCTCAAGGTTTATGGCACTCTCTATGACGTACAGGGCAAAGTGTTTGATCAACGTATGGAGCGTTTTTTACAGTTTTTTGGTGTTTGGGATCAGCGTCATAAAACCATGAATATGCTTTCTGCCGGCCAGACAACTCGTATCATGTTGGCTAAAGCCTTTTTGCCTTATCCCAAGATTGTCTTGCTTGATGAACCGACGGCTTCACTAGATCCAGACATTGCCCACCAAGTTAGGAAGTTTGTAAAAATGCAACGACAGGAATATGGCGTGAGCATTCTTTATACTTCTCATAATATGGCTGAGGTAACAGACGTTTGCGATGAGGTGATGTTTCTCAAAAAAGGTCAAATTGTGGCAATTGATGATCCTTTGAGTTTGGCTCGTTCGGTAAAAACTACCAGAATGCGTTTGTTGGTCAAGGATGGTCTCAAGCGCATCGTCAAATTCGCCAAAGCCCAGAACTTACCGGTTTCGATTGATGATAGGGAAGCTATTATCAAAATAGATGAACAAAAAATTGCTCAGTTTTTGGCCAAACTAGCAGAAGAAAATATTAGTTACTCGCAGATTGCTATCGACAAACCCACGCTGGAAGATTATTTTTTACAAATGAGTCAAGAATCATGAAATTACACCGCATCAAAGCTTTATTTTTACGTCACCTCTATCCGCTTCGGCGTGATTTTGATTTATTGTCTGACATGCTTTATTGGCCATTAATTGACACATTATTGTGGGGAATTACTAGTCAATGGTTGGCCGAAACTTCTGGTGAAGCCAATGTTGCTCTTTCTATTCTGATGGCACTACTTATGTGGAATATTATTTGGCGGGCTCAATCCGAAATTTCCAGGAATTTGATTGATGAAATCTGGAATAATAATTTGGTCAATCTTTTCTCTACACCTCTAATGGTTCGAGAATGGCTGGTATCAGTGATGGCGTTATCAGTAATCAAAATGACTTTTACTTTGACCATAATTACTACAGTGATAGTAGGTATGTGGCAAGCTAATTTGCTGTTTTTTGGTTGGTGGCTGCTGCCGTTTATTGCTGCTATGGTGACTACTGGTTGGTGGATTGGTTTTATTTCTGCCGGCATTATTTTGCGTTTCGGTCCCAAGATGCAGACGGTTGTTTGGACTCTGCCGGGAGCGCTTTTACCCTTTAGTGCAGTTTTCTTTCCTTTGGAGCGTTTTCCGGAAACTCTACAAATTGTTAGTCGGATGGTGCCCACCACTTATATTTTTGAAACAATGCGAGCATTGGCAGCGGGGGGAGCAATAAACTGGCAGGCTTTATTATTTAGTTTTGGTTTTAATTTCTTATACTTGGCATTAGCAATTTGGTATTTTGTCCGCAGTATGCGCTATAGCGTAAAATTAGGCTTGGGAAGATTTAATTAAAAGTAATAAATTTGTTTTTAATTAGATCAATAGATTTTTCATTAAGATAAAACATAATTCACTTTTTTAAGATCAAAAAGCGCCAGTACAAAATTGACCCTTTTCAAGACCTCAGGTTTTGATACTATTTGATATGTTAGTATTTAATTGTAATTAATTACAAAAGAAAGTTTGTCATGTCGGAAAAACAACTGGGAAAGCAATCGGAGGAACCATCAAAAGAACAGTCAGAAAAGATTCTTAATTTACGCAACCCAGAAGATTTGCGGATAATTTCAGAAAGACTACAAACTTTGGCCACGCATGAAACTACAGAGTTATTGGTATCGTCTTCTTGTAAAATTAAAGATTTAGCAAGATTGATGTTTCAATTAAATACTCCTGGTATTAGGGGTGAGAGCAATGAGGGTTATGACCTAGTAAGAGCAGTTCCATGTAAAGAAAACAGGGAAGTTGTCATTTTAACAATTGTCAAACTTTTATTTTCTGAAATCGCAACTAAGAAGTTTATAAAGTAATTTAATAGTTTTTTAAATTGCTAACTTGTTTAGTTATTTAATATTTCATTCAAAATACACATTGTCTTTTTAACCTAATTGGAGAGTGTTTTTTCAAACAAATATTTACTCATTTGCTTTGACTTGCTAAGCTTGATGAGATGAATTCAAAGGAATATCAGCAGTTTTTTGATCGTAATGACGTGATGGTGGTATTAACCACTTCTACTGCTGGTTTGGGGCATAAGCGTGTTACGAAAGCTCTCAAACAGGGTTTGCCCGAGTTTATTCACGAAGAAGAATTGGGTGCTGATGATTTCTGGATGCAGTTTTTACATCGTATTACCAGTCGTAATTTTTTTCTTCGCTACCTTTTTGAATTAATCCAAAACGTGTCATTTTTGGAACGTAGTTTTGCTTTATTTTATCGTCGTCGTTTACGCAAGCATTCTGAAGATGTTTATCAAAGAATGAAGGCATTGATTCAACGCAGAAAACCCACTCCCAAAGTAGTTTTGATTGTGGCGACTCATTTTAGTCTAGCTCATGAATTGGCAGTAGTAAAAAAGAAACTTGATCAGGAATTTAAATTAAAGTTACTGCTCGCAGTAGTGGTAACAGACGATTCCCCGCAAGAATTGTGGGCAGTCCATGGGGCTGATTATTTATTTGTGCCCAGTCAGTTAACCAAGAATGCTTTGCTGGAACATTTTAAAAATAAAAACCTTAAACCAATTCCAGAAATAGTAGTAAAATCCTATCCCATTAGTTTGAGTTTGGCAGAGAAACTTACCAGCGATCAATGGAAAGAAAAAAAGGCTCAAGTAAGTCCCAAAGGCAATAAACAGCTCAAAGTGATGGTGCCGATTTCTGGAGCAGCAGTGCAGTTGCAATATTTGCAAGCAATGATAGAAAGTTTATGTCAAGATAAACAAGCATTTGTGACCGTAGTCAGTCGTGAGTCCAAAACCACTGCCAAGTTTATTGCTTGGGCTCAAAATCATTCTTGCATCAACGTAATTGCCAAAAGTGATGATAGAGACGTTGTGGAAGAATACGAAGAAGAGTTTCAACGAGCCGTATATTCACTAGAAATTACCAAACCCAGCGAGCAATCATTCAAGTCGCTTTTTTCTCCACAACAACTGGGTGGAGTAATTATGCTTTTTAGCGAACCTGTGGGCAGACAAGAAGATGACAACATTGCCTTTTTACTGCGACACGGGCTCTTGCCCAATGAAAAAGATGCTACTTCGATCAGAGAATTGTGTTTGGGAAGAATCGAGACCATAGATGATGATTTGCTGAAACGAGCTCGTCACTGGCGGGGAATCTTGCTTCCCATGGAGGGAGCGGAAGCTGGTTGTTTGATTAAATTATTGCGGAAAACTGGCGTACTGGCTGCGATGATGGAGTTTGCTGGTTTTGCAGATCATCCAGAATTGGCTGATGATGGTGTTGCCCAAACTTGGCGCTATTTAACTCGCCAATCACAAAAATTTTTGAGATAAGTGTTTTAAAATTTTTTATTTTCTAAATCGATTCAGATTGGATTTTTGCTTGGAATTTTATTGACAGTTTTACCAGCTATCGTGTTAAGATTTTTCTTGGCAGTTATTTTTTAGCTTTGATTATTCTTGTTGTAGTTTTGATAAACTATGATATTAGATTAATAGATAAATTTTAGGCAGAAAAGGCTGATGTTTAATTGTATGGAGATATATAAACAGAGAAAGAAAAAACATGGAAAATAAAGAGCCTGTTTTCAAAAGAGAAATCAAAATAGGTGACAAATTGCCTGCAAAATTACAGGAAGTCATTGATATCATGCCTGATTTTTTGCCAGAAGAATACAGAGCAAAAATTCAAGTGGCAGCATATATGTTTTACGCTCTCGACCAAGACAGCTCGTTACTTGATAAAGATGGAAATAATTTGGATGAACTGGTAAATGATTTGGCAGATAAGTTGGCTTTGTCTGGATTTATTTTAAATACTGTTGTTCGGTATAAATTTTCAAAGGGATGGTCTAATGGAAAAACATTGATTTTGGAGGAAGCATTGCCCGGTTGGGCGTTAGAACGAGTTCGTAAAAAAAATTTAGAAAGAAGTAATTTTTCCTCAGAAGAAAAAAATCAATTTGCAACTGATTACCAATCATATGTAACTAAACATGCCATTGAAGAAGTGTCTAATGCGAATGGGAAATATGCAATTTATCGTGAGAACACTCAACCAAATAATTTGTTTAATAACCTAAAATGTTATTTTGAGGATGACGCTCTTAAAGATAGTCAGAAAATTTTTTCAGCACTTGAAATAATTGGGCAATACAACGCTCATCCACAATCTTCAAAACTATTTGATAAAGATCGTTTAGTTCTGTATTGGCCTGATGGATTAACTAAAGAACAGGAGAATGATATTAAACGGGTTTTTTCTGAAGCTGGAATTAAATATCGGGGGTTTGCTCAAGATCCACAAGTGGTGGAAGTTCAGGACGCTGAGACCTATGAAGTCAACCATATCAATTCAAATGATGGAAGTTTGGGTGAAGGTGGACATAATCCCTACATCTGGAAAGGTGAGAAATATGAGCTTTCAGAGTTTTTTAAACAATATATTAAGTTAGTGAGTTGGGCAGCTAAAGATCCGATTCAACCTTATCGCCAAGGTTATGTACCAATAACCTTAAACAAAGTAAATTCAGAAGATGTTGACCGTGAGAAACTTGAAAAACTTAAAAAATATATTGAATCTAAATCTGGTTTATCAGCTCTAATTCTAGAAAATTCATCAAGACTATTTTTAGCAAATTATCTTTAATTATTGGTGGACACCTTTCAAAAAAACTGGAACCAGTTTACCACTTGGTGGAGATGGGGGGCAATGAACCCCCGTCCGTAAACACGAGCCTTACAAACTTCTACAGACTTAGCTTGCTTTGGGTATTACTTGAGAGGGAAACAAGCCAACCTGGCTCAAGCAACCTGCACTAATCTTTAAGGAACCGCCGTGCAACTCAATCCCTTGCAAACTGATTGGGTTGTCACCCAAAGGGCTCCATCAGTTAGAAAGCACCCTTGAATGCCCACTTAGGCGTAAGCCAAAGCGGGAGTTGCAAACATTGATTGAACGGATTCAATGAAGTTCGCAACTTTGCTGCGCAATGAATTGGCAGTTGTGTTGTTGGCTCTGTTTTATGTCTTTTAGCCAAAGACAGTCTGCAGTTGGTAAAGAGCGGTCACGTCGATGCTTTACATCCCCGTAAGGCCTATATTATAGGGTTTCCCAGGCAAAAAGCAAGCGGGAGCGGTTTTTCAATATGTTAAAAACCTGTCATTTTACTGCTATATATTTGTTATATAACAACGATATAACAAAGACATACATGCAAATATGTCTAAAATGAGTGTTTTTGTACTGGCTTAAATCGAGACAGAAGTCGAGCAACTGAGAAAATTAACAGCTCAGTTTTTGCAAGGAAAAATAAACCTTGAGACATATTGCAAAGAAATAAAAAAAATAGTTTTGACATTAACTCATTGGCAGGGTTTGACGCTTACTTTTCTGAAAATCCATCGTTAGGAAGCAAAATTAAGGAGAAATTTCTCAGTTTGTTTCCGCAGCCAAAGTGAGTTTAACCTTCATGGGCTAAGGTAACAGCAAAAACTTTATTAGCACCAGAAACTCTTAATTGACTAGCACAGGCGGCCAAAGTGGCACCGGTGGTAACTACGTCATCAACCAATAAAATATTTTTGCCAATGATCGAAGATTGCTGTTCGACTGGAACGGTGAAAGCCTCAGCCATTAATTGCAGTCGCTCTTGGTCGCTGGCGGTTGAGGCTAGGTTTTGAGTGTGGCGCTGGCGAGCGAGGAAATTTCGGTATGGAATTTTCAAATTGAGAGCTAGTTGTTGGGCAATTAGTTCTGCTTGATTATAGCCTCGCCAGCGCAAACGCTTGGTATGGAGAGGAACCGATGTAACGCAATCAATCTCATTTGAAAATGGTAAATGTTTATAAAGCAAGTCACCCAAAATTGGTCCCAAAGAGTGAAGCGATTGATATTTGAGTGATTTAATGACTGTGGAAAGAGGGGGCACAAAAAACCCCAAGATTTTTATTTCTTCGATCAATCCTTCGATCGGTGGCAGATTTGGCTGAAAATAAAGAAAATCTATTTTGTCTTGGCAATCGGCACAAAAATAATCAGCATATTGATCACAAATCACACAAACAGGAGGAAAAATTATTTTGAGTAAATTAAAGATAGAGATCATTAAATTAGTTTAAAAGTAGAACCTGACAAGAACTGGAACGATTGAAAAATTTGAAAACCTTGGGTGGGCGATGGGGGACTCGAACCTCCGACCTCACGAATGTGAATCGTGCGCTCTAACCAGCTGAGCTAATCGCCCGTTTATCGAGTTGTATTATACGAGTTAGTACGCCAGAGGGAAAGAGTGACGCGTGCTACAATAAAATCATATGTTACTCACCCAAACCCTCACCGAAGAAATGAAAAAAGCCATGAAAGCTGGCGATCAAGCAAGACTGACCACTCTGCGCTTGTTACTATCTGAAATTAAGAATTTTGAGATTGATCATGGCGAACAAGATGATGCCGGGGTACAGGTGATTGTGGCGAGGATGATCAAACAATGGCGTGATGCCCTGAATGATTATAAGGCTGGTGGTAGGGAAGATTTGATGCAAGAAGCTCATGATCGCATTCAGCTTTTACAGGAATTTATGCCGGAACAGGCCAGTGAAGAAGAGATCAGAAAAGTTATTCAAGAAATAATTAACAAAACTCCCACTCCTAGTTTGGGACCCCTTACTGGTCAGGTAATGAAACAGTTTGCTGGTAAAACAGATGGAGCAACTGTCTCCAATTTAGTCAGGCAAATGTTGGGGCAGACGCCTTCATAATTACCTTCATAATTATTTATGCTCAGCGCACAAACAAAAACTATTGGTGAGTTATTACAACAAGAACGGGAAAGCAAGCAAATTTCCAGAGCAGAATTGGCACAAAAAATCAGAGTTAAAGAACAGTTTCTAGAAGCTTTGGAGGATAATCGTTTTGCAGATTTACCGGCTGCGGTTTTTGTCAAAGGTTATATTAAAGGTTATGCACGGGTTTTGGGATTTGATTCAGAACCGATGCTAGCCTTGCTTCGCCGTGATTTTCAGGAAGGAGATAAAGGCAAGCTCATTCCTCAAGATTTTCTTAAACCCAGCTTTCGCAAATCAGCCATTTCTCCATCAATTAGTTTGGCTACCTCTGGAATAATTGGCATATTTTTGATCTTGTTTTTATACATCGGCATTCGTTGGTATAGTTTTATTTCTCCGCCCAAGCTGGAATTAATCGAGCCTACGGAAGATTCGCTGGTTTCCGCTCAAATAACTATCAAAGGTATTACTGAGCCAGAAACAATGGTGACTGTCAATTCTCAACCAATTTCTGTGGAGTTGGACGGTAATTTTGAGACACAGATTACTTTGCCTACAGAAGGTATTTCTACTATTACTTTGGAAGCAACCGACAAACAGAAAAAAACCACGACGCTTCAGCGCACAGTGTTTGTCCGCTTTTAGTGTTAGTAAATTTCTTGTAAGATAGGATTGATTAACAATAAAGGAGGTCTTATGGAAAATCTTTTACCCACTGTCTTGACTGTTGTCGCTGTGATTTTGACGATTATTCTTTCCATTGTGGGAGTGCAAATTATTTTGGTGCTCAATGAAGCCAAGCGTACTTTACATAAAATTAATACTACTTTGGATGAGGCAGAAGCCAAGATTAATGCCATTATTTCTCCTCTGCAGAACTTGGGGGGTTTGGCTGGTGGTTTACAGACAGGAATCAAGGTTTTCGAAGCATTCACTGGTTGGTTAACCAGTAAAAAAAATGACAGAAAAAAATAACTTTCAAGGTCCATTTGCGATTGGTTTTGTATCTGGTTTGGTGGCTGGAGCGGTGGCAGTTTATTTTTTTGGTACACAAAAAGGTGAAGATTTTTTGGACGAAATGGGCGATTTATGGGAAGAAGCTAGACCGGAATTGGTAAAACAGGGAGTGATCGAAGATTCAGACAAAACATTGGGCCAGGCGGTAAAGGGTTTTTTGATTGATCTTTTTGCTCAGAAAACCTCTACTTTAAAAAATGAACAAATTCCCACGATTGCCAGAAAAAGAGTTAATAAAGATAAAATGCTATTTAAAGGAGTTTAGTTACTCCTGATATAATTTGCCCATGATCAATTCTAGTCAATTACGTCGCCAGTACCTTGATTTTTTTGCCAATCTAAATCACGCCATCATTCCTTCTTCGCCACTGGTGCCAGAAAATGATCCCACCACGCTGTTTACTAGTTCCGGCATGCAACCAATTGTGCCTTATTTATTGGGTGCCAAACATCCTCAGGGAAAACGAATTGCCAATTCACAAAAATGTTTCCGATCTCAAGATATCGAGGAAGTGGGTGACAATCGCCACACTACTTTTTTTGAGATGTTGGGCAACTGGTCTTTGGGAGATTATTTCAAAGAAGAGCAATTGAAATGGATTTTTGAGTTTTTGGTGGATGAGCTAAAACTTGATCCAGCCAAATTATATGTAACGGTTTATGGTGGCGATCAAAGTTTGGGTATTCCTCGCGACGATCAAGCAACTGAGCTTTGGCAAAAACTATTTGCCAGTCGTGATGTTGAAGCCAAAGTGGTTGAGCAAGCTCAGGAAAAAGGTTTGCAAAATGGCAGAATTTTCTTTTATGAAGGAGCAACCAATTGGTGGTCCAGAGCAGGTCAGCCGGCCAATATGCCGATTGGCGAACCGGGCGGACCAGATAGTGAGATTTTTTATGATTTTGGTGAGGAAAGAGGTTTTCACAAACAATCTGTTTTTGCTGATCAACCTTGTCACGTCAATTGCGACTGTGGTCGGTTTCTGGAAATAGGCAACTCAGTTTTTATGCAGTATCTAAAAACCGAACAAGGTTTTGAACCTTTACCTCAGCTTAATATTGATTTTGGTGGTGGTTTGGAGCGAATGTTGGCAGCGATTCATAACGAGCCGGATGTTTTTAAGATTGATTTATTTTTGCCCATTATTGAATATCTTGAAGAAACTTCTGGGAAAAAATA